>ULYD01042731.1_pt1 | contig 24136 bp, 17 predicted proteins | sample 1961831 | NCBI WGS metagenome assembly ULYD01 (sample SAMEA4835854, study PRJEB28245) | human gut metagenome | biome: gut microbiome; material: fecal sample | place: Denmark | collected 2008 | reverse complement strand
ACATCTACACCCACATCACCGGCGATATGCAGCGCGCAGCCGCCGCCAGCATCGACCGGAGCATCGGCAAGGCAGAACTACGGGAAGAAACGGAGCCGGAACGGAAAGACATCGTAGACTTCCAGCCCTATGTGGGGAAGAAAAGGAAACCGGGCACCGGCTGCGTCAGCGAACTCAATGACCACCTGTTTGAGGGACGCTATTCTCCCATATGGCCGGACGGGACACAGCATTCCCGCAACGTCTACGCCCACACCCGCGAGGAGTGCGAGGAAAAGCTCAAGGCGCTGATCGCGGAGATGAACGAGGAACGCAAAAATCTCAAGGAGCAGCTTGCGGGCATCGCTCCGCCGGAAAAGCTGACAAAAAAACAGCGCAAGCTGTGGGACTATATGCGCCTCCACCCGGAGACCACGGAGTTCTCGACCATCGCCAAACGAACCGGATTGGCGAGGAATACGGTGAAGAAGCACTATGGGATGGTAGTGGCAATGCTGGGAAGAAAATAAAGACCACACCTGATAATTGCAGCAATGTAAAATCTAAATGTCTTGTAAACTTTATGAAGAACCTTGAAAAATATGCCACCCTATACTAAAATATAGGATGGCATAAACACAAAACCCCAATAAATTGGGACTTGACATGAACGCATTATAATATTCCTACAACAGATGATATAATAGCAGTTCACCACTCGATTGTCAACTATTTTGCAGGGATGCAAAGAGAAACAATATCTAATATGAAAAGAGAGGAGGTTTCTTATTTGTGTTTATGACTTTTCATAATGACTGAACCGAGAAGTCGAAAGGATGTAATATTGAGTAAAAAACCTATTGTTGCTATTTGCTACGATTTTGACAAGACGCTATCGCCTGATGATATGCAAGCCTTTACATTTATTCCATCTATTGGAATGGATAAGCAGGCGTTTTGGGACGAGTCCAATGCCCTTGCCAAAGACAATCGTATGGACAAGAATTTAGCATGGATGCATCTAATGCTGAAGAAATCCGATGCAAATAATCTTCCTGTAACCAGAGAGGCGTTTAAGGCTCTTGGCAAGGATGTTAAACTTTTCAAAGGTGTTCCTACATGGTTTAAGCATGTGAATGAGTTAGGAGACCGACTCGGACTTGAAGTACGACACTACATAATCTCATCTGGGTTAAAAGAAATCATCGAGGGTAGTAGCATTGCTGGCAATTTTAATCGGATCTATGCGTCTTCTTTTTTCTATTCAGTAAATGGCGTTGCAATCTGGCCTGCACAGACAGTTAATTATACTAATAAGACCCAGTATATCTTTAGAATTGCAAAAGGTTTTCTGGAAGAACATGACGAAAGAGTTAATGACAGTATGCCGGATGATGAACTTGAAATCCCATATGAAAATTTTATCTATATTGGCGATAGCGATACAGACGTACCGTGTATGCGAGTAGTAACAAGTAAGGGTGGGTATTCCATAGGTGTGTATAATCCTGAAACGGATAAACGAGCCAGAGTGTACAAGTTATTTGAGGACGGAAGATTAAATTTTTTCGCACCTGCAGACTACTCCACAGCGGGGGATTTATTTGAAACGGTAAAAGAGATACTCGAGTGCATTTCTACAAAAGAGAATCTCAAAGCTAAAAAACGGGAACTAAAGGCGCTGTCAACGCCATATAAACTATACAAGGATGTTGAAAAAATCCTTGGTAACAAAGCTGGCGGGAAAAGGATTCCAAAGCGTGAACAGGAACTGCTTGCTTCTCTAAAAGATCAAGTTGAAGGAAATACTGACTGAATAGAAGTTGGCGTAGTGAAACAAAAGTACAGTTGCTCTGTTGAATTTCTGACAGGCGACGATTCATTGCATCTATAAAATCGCTCGTTCTTAATTTGATGCCGCGACAGACAAAAAGCAGCCCCTGAAATCATTTGATTTCAGGGGCTGTGGTCCGAGATGGGAGACTCGAACTCCCGACATCTTGCTCCCAAACTTTTGAATAAAAATTTTTCTACTTTTTCTGGTGCTTTATAGCCGTTTTTGTTTTATTACGGACGCTCTTCGCAACTCTTAACTCCACTGTTTCCGCACACTCCACGGCTGTCTGTAGTCAAACATGTGGTCAAAAACCGCTTTCTGAACACCCTCGTGACAGGGGACAGAAAGCGGTTTTTCATAGTTTGCCGGAGTGCCGCGGACGGATGATTTGCCTCTCCAGTCTGTCGCATTGTACCTCTGCAGGAGAGGTTAAGCAAGTTCTTTATGTAGGGATAGGCGGCGCAGAATTTGCGTCGCTATAGACAAAGAATACCCTCACACATTCGTCTTTTGGAGATAGAACTTACTACTCAGAAATATTATTTCGGGTTAAATTTAGTCTTCCCTCAATAGCTGTTACGTTTCCGTAATTTGAGGGGCATTTTAAGGGAAAGCGCACCAGAAGTAAGGGAAAGTATCTGCGCCCTGCGAGGAAAACGCTGTTGACTTTCATCATAATTTTATCGTGAATATTTTTTGATTGGCACTCAAAGCGAGTTGACTTTCTTCATCGCGATATAGAAATCCCTGGAGAGTTCTGATACGGCAATATCAGACAGACCGAGTGTGATACTTCGTTCTGTACGGAGTATGAGAAACAGCCGGAACTGATCTGCAGGAATAAAGAGATGCTTTGTGTTACCATGACGGACGAACAAGAGAAATTGTTTGAGACAGGATCGTGCTGGAGATCATGGACGAATACTTGAACGCGTAGCGCAGCACCCATCGGTCAAGCTTTGGCCGCCGAGCGTGTTTTATACCAAAGTGCGTACCTGGTATTGTAAAAACGCTATATCGGTGATATAATAAGTTCAATCATCTGGTAAAGGAGAGTTGCAGATGCCGTTTAGTTCCGAAATTAAGAATTTTAGATTATCTTGTCTGATGAATCAAACAGAATTCGGCAACGCTCTCGGTGTTTCTTTTACGACCGTGAATCGTTGGGAAAACGGAAAGGCCCGCCCCAATATCAAGGCGATGAAAGCTCTGAAGCAGTACTGTGAGGAGTGTGGTCTCCCCTATGAGCCGCTTGAAAAAAGCTGGCGTGAGAATAGAATTCAGGAGGGTGCGGTATGATCGACTTCTGTAATCTTGAAAAATATCGGGAGAACAACCGTATTGAGGCTAAGAAAGCCCTTGGCGGGCTACCCAGGAGCATTTGGGAAACCTATTCCGCCTTTGCCAATACCCACGGCGGTATTATCCTGCTGGGAGTGGAAGAATGGGCGGATAAATCCCTGCACACGGTAGATCTGCCCGACCCTGACAGACTCATTAAGGAGTTCTGGGACATCGTCAATAACCCCAATAAGACCAGCGTTAATGTGCTGTCCTCCAAGGACGTATTTGTCCAGGAGGTGGATGGCAACCACATTGTGGTCATCAATGTTCCCCGTGCAGAGCGCTCTTATAAGCCGGTTTATGTAGATGGTAACCCTCTCTGCACCTACCGCCGCAACGGAGAGGGTGACTACCGCTGCACCAAGGAAGAATATCAGGCCATGGTGCGGGATGCTTCCGTGAAAACCCAGGACATGCTCATCCTGAATGAAATGGACATGACTGTGTTCAACAAAGAGAGCATTCGCAGCTATCGCCAGAGGATGCGCCTCTCCCGCCCCGGTCATGTATGGGAGGCGCTGGAGGATGAAGATTTCCTTCTGAAGCTGGGCGCTGTGGGCATCGGCTCTGATGGGAAGAAGCATCCCACTTCTGCTGGACTTCTCATGTTCGGCAATGAATACGACATTGTGCGGGAATTCAATGCTTACTTTCTGGACTATCAGGAACAGTATGACGCTGATACCCGCTGGACTGACCGCATCATCTCCTCCTCCGGAGACTGGAGCGGCAATGTGTACGACTTCTATTTCCGCGTCTATAACAAGCTGATTCAGGACATTAAGGTACCGTTTAAAATGGATGGCGGCACCAGAGTGGATGATACCCCTGTGCATCAGGCTCTGCGTGAAGCACTGGCCAACTGTCTGGTGAATGCCGATTATTACGGCAGACAGGGGCTGGTCATCGTCAAAAAGCGTAATAGCATTACGATGTCCAACCCAGGTAGCTTCCGCATCGAAATTGATGCCGCAAAGAGCGGCGGTGTATCTGATCCGCGTAATGGAACAATGCTCAAGATGTTCAACCTGATTGATATCGGTGAGCGTGCTGGTAGCGGCATTCCGAATATCTTCTGCGTCTGGCGCGAGCAAAATTGGACAACTCCGGAGATTACAGAGCAACTCGAGCCGGAGCGGACAACATTAACGCTCTTATTCTCCAAGAGTGACGATAAAAAAGCGGCGATAAAAAGTGACGATAAAAAAACGACGATAAAAACAGCACGGCAAAAGAATGAAATTATTACTTACCTGACAGATCATATTTCGGCCAGAAGTGCTGATATTGCAGAACTGCTGGGTGTTAAAAGTACAAGAGCCAAACAGCTGTTGAAGGGATTGCTGGATGAAGGTGTTGTTATTGCAGAGGGCGGCAATAAGAACCGTGTATACAAATTGAAAAGATAACACAACGCAGTTTCCGTAAAGCCAATTTGCGGGAAAGCAGAAATACCAAATTAAGAGAAGCGTGGTAAACGAACATGGCAATAAAGAAAAATGAGCTGTACAGTTCTCTTTGGGCGAGCTGTGATAAGCTGAGAGGCGGCATGGATGCCTCTCAGTATAAAGACTATATCCTGACCCTGCTGTTCGTGAAATATGTTACGGACAAGTTTCAGGGTGTAAAATATGCCGATATTACGGTTCCCGAAGGCGGCAGTTTCGACGATTTGGTTGCATTGAAGGGTAATAAAAATATCGGTGAAGAAATGGATAAGGTCATTGCCAAGCTGGCAGAAGCCGGGGAGAACAATCTCCGCGGCGTGATCGACAATGCCCATTTCAATGATGAAGCCAAGTTGGGCAGCGGCAAAGAAATGGTGGATAAGCTCACCGGCTTGATTGCCATTTTCCAGCGTGACGAATTCAATTTCAAAAAGAACAAAGCCAGCGGTGACGATATTCTTGGCGATGCCTATGAATATCTGATGCGTCATTTCGCCACGGAAAGCGGAAAAAGCAAGGGCCAGTTCTATACACCGGCCGAAGTCTCCCGTATTCTTGCCAAAGTAATCGGTATCGACAGCATCGAAGAGCGCGACGAGGGCTACTCCGTGTATGACCCTGCCTGCGGATCCGGTTCACTTCTAATTCGCGCAGCGGATGAAGCTCCCTTTGAGATTGCCATTTGGGGACAGGAAAAGGAAGTGACAACCGCCGGTCTTGCCAAGATGAACCTCGTTTTGCACAATAAGGCTGCTGGTGAGATCAAAGCAGGAAACTCATTCTCTTCTCCCCACTACTTTGAAGACGGTTCCGATGATGAGGTGCTAAAGCGTTTCGACTTTGCGGTGGCCAATCCCCCGTTTTCTCTGAAAAACTGGACGGATGGTCTTAAGGATTATGGCCGCTTTGATGGCTATGGTGACAGACCGCCTGAGAAGAACGGCGACTTTGCGTGGCTGCTCCATATTTTGAAGTCCTTGAAAAGCACCGGTAAGGCTGCGGTCATTCTTCCCCACGGTGTTCTGTTCCGTGGCAATGCAGAGGCAACCATCCGTAAAGCCATTATCGACAAGGGCTATATCAAGGGCATTATCGGCTTGCCTGCCAACCTATTTTACGGTACTGGCATTCCTGCTTGCATTATCATCATCGACAAGGCTGATGCTGCCGAGCGCAAGGGTATCTTTATGATCGATGCCAGCCACGACTTCGTTAAGGACGGCAACAAAAACCGCCTGCGTGAGCGGGACATCTATAAAATTGTCACCACGTTCAATCAGCAAATCACAGATGATGCCAAGTATGCCCGTTTTGTCCCCAATGAAGAAATTAAGGAGAAAAACGAGTATAACCTGAATATTCCCCGTTACATTGACAGCTCCACTCCGGAAGATTTGCAGGACATTGACGGACATCTGCATGGCGGTATTCCTGCGGCAGATGTGAATTCCATGGAGAAGTATTGGTCGCTGTTCCCCGGCCTGAAAGACAAGCTGTTTTCTCAACTGCGGGATGGCTATTATCGGCTGAACATTCCCAAAGAGGATATCCGCAATGTGGTCTATAACGACCCGGCGTTTTCTGCCTACGCCGAGCGCATCGACGATGCTTTTGACGCATGGATGCAGATGGTAGATTCCAGCCTTCGGAGCATTGATGAAGATACGGAAGTCAAGCCCTATATCGTGGAACTGTCGGAGCAGTTGATTGACTGCTTTAATGGTCTGGAACTGGTGGATAAGTACGATGTCTACGAGGTGCTGCTTTCCTACTGGCACGAAGTCATGGGCGACGATGTTTATCTTGTGTCGGTGGACGGTTATGGTGCCGCCCGGACATGGGAAAACATCATGGGGGAATACACCTCCGGCAAGAAAAAGGGTCAGGAAAGGGTCATTGGCTGGGAGGGTGTTTTGCTGCCCAGGGCACTGCTTGAGTCCGTATTCTTTGCCACCGAACGCAAGAAAATCAATGAGGCGCAGGCCGTTGCCGAGGAGACTCAGAGCAGACTGGACGAGTTTGTGGAGGAGCAGACCGGCGACGACGGATATCTGAAGGATCACCTCAACGACAAGGATAAGGTGGACGCCAAGGCTGTCGTCGCCCATCTGAAGGTGCTGAAAAAGACTGATCCCAAGAGCGAAGAATATGCGGTATTGAAGCAGTTTGCGGATTTGACGGATTCCCTTTCCAAGCAGAATAAAGCCGTTAAGGAAATGAACGCCGAATTGGAGGAAAAGGTTCGGGCGAAGTATGCTTTGCTGACCGATGAAGAGATTCTGGATCTGTTGGTAAACCGTAAATGGTATGCTACCATCTTTGAAGGGATCAAGGCACTGTATGTTACCACTTCCCACCAGATGACCAACCGCATCGTGGAACTGGTGGAGCGGTATGAGAATACCCTGCCGGAACTGTCCGCTGCCGTTGCTGACTATGAGTCCAAAGTTAAAGCCCACCTGGAAAGGATGGGATTTGTATGGTAAAACCATGGGATACAGCCACAATTGGAGATTTTTTAGATTTTAAGAACGGCTTAAATAAGGGTAAAGAGTTTTTTGGATATGGCACGCCTATTGTCAACTATACAGATGTGTATAGAAAGCGCGGCCTTACGAAAAGCGATGTGCGTGGTAAAGTTAACCTTACTCGTGACGAAATTCATCGATTCGATGCGCGAAAAAATGATGTTTTCTTTACCAGAACATCCGAAACACCAGAAGAAGTAGGAATCTCGTCGGTCTTATTAGACGATATTGATGATTGCGTTTTCAGCGGTTTTGTTCTTCGTGGCAGACCTAAAAATGATATGTTTGTGCCAGAATACTGCAAGTACTGCTTTACAACTGAAGCAATACGAAGTGCAATTATTATGGGGTGCACATATACAACCAGAGCTTTGACCAATGGAACGCAACTGTCCGCTATTGAAATCGTGGTTCCGCCCAAGCCTGAGCAGGAGGCAATTGCAAAATCTCTTACTGAAATTGACGATTTGATTTCTTCTCTGGAAAAGCTGATAACCAAGAAAAAAGCCATTAAGCAGGGCGCGATGCAGGAACTGCTGACAGGCAAGCGCCGCCTGCCAGGGTTTTCGGGCGAATGGGAGACAAAGAAACTTGAAGATTACTGCTCTCTAATTACAAAGCAAACGGGTTTTGACTATTCTGCATATATCAAACCTGCCCTTATCACAAGAGAGATGCCTAATACATTTCCTATGATTCAGACCATCAATTTTCGTGGGAGAAAATTCACTCTTGAGACAGATTACTATATTCCCAAATCTGTTGCGATACAATTTCCCAATATTCTGCTTAACAAAAAATGTGTTTTGTTCTCTATTGTAGGTGCCAGTGTTGGCAATCTTGGCCTTTATCCTGGTAGCATAACAGCTTTTTGCGGTGGTGCTATTGGTATCACTCGTTTTCGCAATGAACAGGATGCAGAATGGGTTTACAATTATATGAGCGGCCCCGATGGTCAGTCACAAATTCAGTATGTTACTAAAGGTGGAGCGCAGGCTACAGTAACGATTGCTGATATTCGCAATTTCAAAATACCGACGCCGGAAAAAGACGAAAGAGATGCTATATCCGGCATTTTGGAGAATATGGATCACGAAATCGAAGTGCTGGAGCAAAAACTCGAAAAATATCGTGAGGTCAAACAGGGCATGATGCAGCAGCTTCTGACGGGTAAGATCAGGCTGGTGTAATAGGAGAAAACAATATGGAAACAAAGATTGTAGAATTGCTATCCGATAATACAGCCCTGCCGGTTCTGTTCATAGGTTCCGGCCTCTCCCGAAGATACCTCGATCTGCCAGATTGGGAGGGGCTACTCAAACAATACTGCGTCAAACCGTTTGAATATTACAATGACAAGGCTGTAAGAGCTTGCCGTGATAATCCGGAGATGCGACTGCCAACTGCGGCTGACTACATTGAAGAAGATTTTAATGAACATTGGTACATCGACGATGCTTACGCAGAAAGCAGAGAAACGCACAGAGAGGAAATGGAACGGAAAATCTCTCCATTTAAAATCTGCATTGCAGATTATTTTCGCAATGCAAGCAATCATGTTGTAGAGAAATATCAGGAAGAGGTTGCGTTTTTAGGGCAGATTGGCAACAAGAACATTAGCTGCGTAATTACAACGAACTATGACTGCTTTTTGGAAAAATGTTTTGGAGAAGGTCAGTTTCAAACCTACATAGGCCAGGATGATTTGCTCTTTTCTACCACCTATGAGGTTGGCGAGCTTTACAAAATTCATGGTTGCTGCACCAAAGCGGAGTCTATTGTAATCAATGCAGACGATTACATCAAGTTTGCCAAGAAAAGTGCCTATCTGAGCTCAAAAATCTTGACTATGTTTTTGGAGCGTCCGATCATCTTTCTTGGATACAGTATCAACGATGCAGATATACAGAGAATTCTGGATTCGATAGCAGATTGTCTGGAAGATTACCAATTGGAGCAGTTGTCTGAGAAGTTGATATTCATCGAGCGAAATCGTGATCCTAAAAAGCCGGACAAAATCAGTGAACGCAGAATTACCACTCAAAGCGGTAAGACCATCAATATGAAAAATGTGTCTCTGCATGACTACACTCCGCTGTATAAAGCCATATTGCAGAATAGGGCCAAGTATGATGTAAAGGTGCTGAGACGCATAAAAAGTCAATTATATGAGTTGATTCAACAGAATAAACCCACCGAAAAACTGTATGTCGCTACAAATATTGAAGACGATACAGAAAAAGTTGACTTCGTCATTGGCGTCGGCGTATATGGCAAATTTGGTAAGGTCGGTTATAGAGGAATCAAAACAGAAGAGTTGTTCCTTTATGCATTAGGGCGTTCTGAACTTCAGTATGACGATGTAATGCTGCTAAAAGAAGCAGTTCCATCCCTTTACAGAGGCAGAAGCCACCTCCCCGTTTGTCAATATGTAGCCGCTTGTTCGGACAAGGAGTGCTTAAACGAAAAAGTCCGCCTGTCTGTTAAAGACAAATTTGATGATTTCCTCTCTACTGGAGAACGACACCGAATTAGGACGAACGGAAACTACAAGGTAAGTGGCACAATTCTTGAACACTATGAAAAACATGGTTTGACAAAAACGCTGTCGAATATTCCTTTGATTGCACCGACAGAAATTGATCATGACGATTTGCTGGCCTTCATCAACAAAGCACTTGATGACGACCCGGTATTGCTGGCTGTTGATGGAAGCGGTCACCAGTCACGCTCCCAGTTCAAGAAATGTATTAGTATTTGGGATTGGCTCAAATTCTCTTCTGCGGCTAAAGCTAACATTACTAAGCTTGATGCCCGATCAGAGGAGTAAGTAGTAAAATGGTTTCGAGGGGGACTATTGAATGAAAAAATCGAATAATTTATTATATCTCGCTTTGTTGGCAGCTTCATTGATGGCATTCGGTTTTTCGTTCTGCTTTTCTTCTGCGGATCGAGAGTTTACACTACTGTCCTCTATAGGCTGTAGCGGCATTGTATCGGTGCTTGTTGCGTGGCTGATCGAACGTGCCAATGAACGGATACAAAAGACACACGACCGAGAAATCGTAGAATTATTATTAGATGGGTTTGATATCAGAATAACCGCTGAGATGCAAAGAGCACTTTCCAGATGCGCCCGCGAAAAAAATGTAGACTTGGATAAGAGTTATTCCGTAATGGAAATTCGATCTATGTTAGAGGGTGTGAATAGTGCCGATACTTACTTCAAGGGATTCCCCCGTATGATGGAAAAATGCGTTAATGCTCAACTGCCGCTGGCATTGCTGAGTTTTGAAAAGGGCGATGACGGCATGAAATTATATGGATTGTTCAAAGCCCTCAGTGAGTGTATGTCCACAATTCAAACCCTTGAAGAACAGCCCGAGGCTGCTGAAATCATTAAATTCCTTGGATTGGAGTCTTTTAAGACCATAGACGAGATATACAAGGTCCGTTCGAAAGAACCGAAGTATGAGCTTCCAAATGAAACCAAGCAATATCTGGTGAAGTACAGGGCTGCAGTTGACAGAGAGAAGGTGGATGCATAATGCCCAACATTGGCGACAGCGAGCGCAAAACGCAAAACCGTGTGGTCAAGTTCTTTCGGGACAAGCTGCACTATACATATCTGGGGAATCTGCATGACAGTGAAAACCGTAACATCATGCAGGAGCGGCTGCATGCCTGGCTATTGAAACAGGGCTACTCCGAAAAGCTTGCATCCAATGCAGTGGATGCCTTGGTGAAGACCTCTACCAATCTGCAGCAGAGGCTGTACCATGCCAACAAAGAGGTCTACAGCCTACTGAAATATGGAGCCAAGGTCAAGGAGTCCGTGGAGCAGTCCCCTAAGACGGTGTATTTTATTGACTTTGAAGATGCCAGTAAAAATGACTTCTATATTGCGGAAGAAGTCACTATTGTCAGCAACAACACCAAGCGTCCGGATATCGTTATCTATGTGAACGGTATTGCGCTTGCGGTTATTGAACTGAAAAAGAGCAGTGTATCTGTGTCCAACGGTATCCGTCAGAATCTGACCAACCAGAAATCAAATTTCATCGAAGATTTCTTTACCACCATTCAGTTCTGTATGGCCGGGAACGACAGTGAGGGCTTGCGCTATGGTACGCTCCTTACCCCGGAGAAGCACTATCTGGAATGGAAAGACGACGGCTTTACCGAGCATCCGGCGGAACGCGATATTGTGGATATCGAGGTTGAGGAATACTGCGAGGGTATTCCCGGCAAGTTGGAAAAGCAGATTTTTGCGCTGTTTTACAAAAAGCGTTTCCTTGATCTGATCCATAACTTTGTGATCTTCGATAAGGGCATCAAAAAGGTTTGCCGTTATAATCAGTATTACGCCATCAAGCGGGCGCAGCACCGTTTAACGGACAAGAAATGCGGCGGCATCGTCTGGCATACTCAAGGCAGTGGCAAGAGCCTGACGATGGTATGGTTATCTAAGTGGATTCTGGAAAACAATCCCAATGCGCGTGTGTTGGTTGTTACGGATCGTGAAGAGCTGGACGAGCAGATTGAAAAGAATTATAAGGGTGTGGATGAAAATATAGTCCGTACCAAGAGCGGAAAGGATCTTCTTGAGCGTCTGAATGCTTTTGATGATCGCCTGCTGTGCTCTCTGGTACATAAATTCGGGAAACGTGGCAGCGACAGTTCGGAAACGGATTACGAAAAATACATTGAAGATCTGAAAAACGCCTTGCCCAAGGATTTTTCTGCAAAGGGCGATATCGTAGTTTTTGTGGATGAGTGTCACCGCACGCAGTCCGGCAAGCTCCACGAGGCTATGAAGGCGATCCTTCCCAATGCCATCTTTATCGGTTTCACGGGCACGCCGCTTTTGAAGAAAGACAAAAAGACCAGTCTGGAAACTTTTGGCGGATATATTCATACCTACAAGTTTAATGAAGGCGTCCGGGACGGTGTTGTGCTGGATCTGCGGTATGAGGCCAGAGATGTGCCGCAGGGCATGACCTCTCAGGACAGAATCGACGCATGGTTTGAGGCAAAAACCGTCGGTCTGGCCCCCAGAGCAAAAGCAAAACTCAAAGCTCATTGGGGTAACCTGCAAAAGATTTTCTCCTCTCGCTCCCGCTTGGAGCAAATCGCCAATGATATCATCTTTGATTTTGCCACCAAGGCACGACTGATGGACGGAAACGGAAATGCTATCCTTGTGGCCGGTTCTGTGTATTCAGCATGCCGATACTATGAAATTTTCCAAAGCAAGGGTTTCCGGAAATGTGCGATTATTTCTTCTTATGCGCCGCAAGCCGGTGATTTAAGAACGGATACTGTCAGCGACGAGGAAGAAACCGAAACATTTGAAAAATACAGCACTTATCTGAAAATGATCGGCGTTGACCCGTCGGAGGACAAGACGCAGATTGCCAAAAAAGTAGAAGCTTTTGAAGCGGAAGCAAAACGCAAGTTTGTGGACGAACCTGCAAACATGAAACTGCTGATCGTAGTTGACAAGCTGCTTACCGGTTTCGATGCTCCCAGCTGTACCTACCTCTACATCGATAAGGCGATGCATGACCACGGCCTGTTCCAGGCGATCTGCCGAGTCAATCGTCTGGATGGCGAGAGCAAAGACTTTGGCTATATTGTAGATTACAAGGAACTATTCGGAGACTTGGCGGATGCCATGAACAAGTATACCGCCGGTGCCTTTGAAAGCTATGATGTAGAGGATGTCGATGGGCTTTTGAAAGATAGAGCAACAGAAGCGAAAAAGTATTTCGTTGATACCCTGGAGGAATTGGATGAGCTTTGCGAGGGCGTCGAATTGCCCAGAAAAGAGCTCGACTATATCCACTATTTCTGCGGTGAAAGTGGTCGCGACGAAAATCAGGACGAAGCCTTTGCCCGCATTCGTGAGAAGTTGTACAAGCTCGTTGGACGCTTGATTCGCGCTTTTGCGGAGTTAAAGCCTCGTATGACGGATTTAGGGTATACCCTTTCCGAGCAAAGCGCATTGGACGACAGGGTTGCGTTCTATGTGAACATGCGTGACACGATTGGTAGGGCCAGCGGCGATTTTATTGATCTGAAAGCCTACGAACCGGGTATGCGGTATCTGATTGACAACTACATCTCAGCCAGCGAGTCGCAAAAGATCGGCAGCATGGATGACTTTACCCTGCTTGATTTCATCATCTCGCAGGAAAATAAGCTGAAGAGCGAGCAAAAAGGCGAGCAGGAGAGTGCGGCAGAAACCATTGAGAACAACATCCGCAAAAAGGTTGTTGAGCGAATGGTCATCAACCCTGCTTATTACGCAAAAATGTCTGAAATCCTGGAGCAGTTGATACTTGACCGCCGCCGCGGAGTGATTGCCTACGGGCAGCTGCTGGACACATACATGGAACTGGCGAAAAATGTTGCAAAGCCCGAGGAGAATACAAAGTACCCTGAGAGTATTCGTTCCAATGGCGCACTGCGGGCGCTCTATGATAATTGCGGAGAAGATGAGGCGACTGCCTTGAAGCTGCACAAAGCCATTGTCAAGGCGCGGCTCGATGGTTTCCGAAATAATCCGGTTAAGGCAAATAAAATCAAGCGAGCGCTCTATCAACTTTTGAATGACGATAGCGAAGTGGAGCGAATTTATCAAATTGTTGTGGAACAAGAGGAGTACTGATGCAAATAGTTGTTTTCAATATTCCTGTGGAAGTTATCAGAAAAAATATTAAAAATTTGCATCTCTCTGTGCTTCCACCGGACGGCAGGGTTCGTGTATCGGCCCCCACGCAACTGACGGATGAAGCAATTACGATGTTCGTTCGGACAAAACTCGGCTGGATCAAAAAACAACAGGAGAAGTTTCAACAGCAGCCGCGTCAAAGCGAGCGGCAGTATGTGTCCGGGGAAACATTATATGTTTGGGGTAAGCAGTACTTTCTTCAAGTGGAATACAGCTACAAAGGCAATGCTCTCACACTTTCGGGTGACAAGGCTATTCTGACGGTTAGAAAAGAAAGCAGTCCAAAGCAGAGAGAAAGCTTCGTAAATGAATGGTACCGCAACCTCTTGAAACAGGAAGTGGCGAAATATCTTCCCAAGTGGGAGAAAACTACGGGGCTTTACTGTAGCGGTTGGCAAAGCAAATATATGACCACCAAATGGGGCACCTGCAACACAAACACACAAAAAATTTGGCTAAATCTTCAGTTGGCGAAGAAGTCGATAGAGAGTCTTGAATATGTAATCCTGCACGAGCTGGCACATCTGAAAGTCAAAAGTCATGGTCCGGAGTTTGTCGCTATTTTAAACCAGTATATGCCGCAATGGCAGGAGCGAAAGAAGCTGTTGAACGAAAGTAAGTTGGATTATATGGATTCCGATTTTGAAGAATGACGAACAATGTCTGGTAAAATGGCAATTGAGTTTTTTGATGTGGGGAGTCATGCAAACAAAAGTCAGTAGCCGAAATGAAAAAAGTTTCGCAAAATTTACGAGACCGAAAAAAGCATAACGAAACAGGCTGGTGAAAAGATACATCGCCAGCCAGGATGGAGTTATTGGTCAGATTAGTTTTATGGGATACCCAAGGTTACCATCGCCATAAGAGAAAAACTCTCAGCACAAATACAAACAGAAGTAGAATGTACTTAAGGTGTTACTGTTCGCCTGTGAGTTTAAGCCAGACCATGTGATTGGCGGTGCGGAGGCGTACACCTATCTGGGAACGGCGAGCTATGTGAAGCATGAGGGTAGCAGGCCGATGAATATCACCTGGCAGCTGGACCCCCCGATCCCGGCGAAGTTCTTGAAGAAGACGAATAAGTTGGTTGTGGGATAAGGAGGAGCGTATGACTGAACTTGAAAAAATAGAACGGGCAAAAATGTATATGGACAAGCTGGCGAATGGCATCAATCCCATCGATGACACCATGGCTCCAGACGATGATCTTATCAACAATGTTCGGTTATCACGTTGCTTTTTCTTCGTATCTGACGTGTTGCGGCAGGTAATTGAAAATGGCGGGACAAAGTCGGCTGTGAATAAGAAACTTAAAAAGCTTCCTCTTGAAATCCCCATGGAGAAAAGAAGCCAGTTTGCCTATACTGAGGTACCTATCCCGGCCAGCGAAATCGCCAAACGGATAAACGCCCTATCCGACAATGATGCTATGCAAAAACTTACCTATTCAGGAATCCTCACGTGGCTCACGGAAATTGGAATGATGGAATGGGCACTCGCACCAGACGGAAAGCACACGAAAAGGCCGACAAAAATTGGCGAAGAAAACGGCATTTCCGTGGAAAAACGAACGAGCAGCAACGGACCCTATCAGGTTGTCGTTTACAACAATGCCGCGCAGCATTTTATCATAGACAATCTGGATGCAATTCTCACGGCAGAGAATATGCAGACACAGATGCAAGGGGCTCCATGGACGAAAGAACATGATGACTGCCTCATTGACCTATATAAGAAGTCCGTACCAGTGAGTGAGATTGCCATTACCCTAAAGCGTAGCACATCGGCAGTACGAGGAAGACTGAAAAAGCTTGGATTTGACGCATAGTTTACTTTGCAATGCCACAAGGAGGACACAGATATGGCCTTAATTCGTTGCCCGGAGTGTGGAAATTCAATTTCCAACAGAGCTGAAAAATGCCCTCACTGTGGGCTGCCAGCATCATACTTTTCCTCTTTGAGTAAGAATACTCCGCACATGAAAGAGACGGGACTGGATTACAAAAATCTGCAAAACGTCCTGATTTCTTTCGAACGAGACCACGCACAGTTGTTTTCGGCAGAACACTATATTTCGCACAGAGATGCACAGAGGCTGCGGGATACATATGGAAAATACAACGAGAGTCTAAGCAATAAGCTTATTTTTCAATATGTCTGCAATAACGCTGCGGCGATACGAGTTGATATCGATTTGCTGCGCCGCTTTTTGCGTCAGATGCAATCTTTGGATAGAGATATTACAGCGCATAACACAACATATGTGGACCGTGCACTGGAGAGGGATAAAGACTATTTTGACAATATCCTAAAACAGATCGACCCCAATATTCAACTGGACGAAGAACAGCGCCGTGCAGTAATTACCGATGATGACTACTGCCTGTTGGTAGCTGGTGCAGGTGCGGGAAAAACCACGACGATGGCTGCAAAGGTCAAGTATCTGGTTGAGAAAAAGAATATAGATCCGGGAGAGATCATTGTGATCTCCTATACGAACAAGGCGATTGGAGAACTGCGTGATCGTATCAATAAGGGACTTGGCATTCCGGCAAAGATCTGTACCTTCCATGCTTTTGCGTATGATATTGTAAAGCAGTTTTCTGCAGAACCGCCTGAGATCAATTTTTCTTCCCAGCAGATTATTTTTGATATGCTGGAAAAGTCGATTTTTCACAATAAGCAGCTCATGCGTAACCTGGTTTTGTTCTTGGGATATTACTTTGATCTGTCCGAGGATGTTTTCAAATTTACGGATTTGAATCAATACCACCTTTACAAAGCGGCGCAGGACTTTGAAACACTGAAAAGTGGGCTGGGTGAGTACATTAAAAAAGTCGAACAGCAGCGCACGAAAAAGACTCGGACCATATCGGGAGAATATCTGCGTTCCATGCAGGAAGTACAAATTGCAAATTTCCTGTATCTGAACGGACTGGATTATGAGTATGAAAGAGTGTATCCCTTTGGATCACCTTCTCATAACAAAAAATACACGCCTGATTTCTATATTTCGCAGGGGGAGCATAGCGTTTGGCTGGAGCACTATGCACTCAGCGAGAGCGGCTATAACAGCCTGTTTACCCCGCAGCAACGGCAGCGTTATCTTCGCGCCATTAGTGATAAGCGCCGTATTCATAAGACCAATAAAACTACATTACTGGAAACATGGTCCTTCTATACGGATCGACGTCCTCTTCTGGACCATCTGAAAGAAGTGCTTGAAAATGAGGGCTTTATTCTAAAGCCCCGTAATTTGGAAGAAGTCTATAAGAAGATTGTAGAAACCGGGAAAGATAAGTATATTTATAAGCTGATCATCTTTATGATGAAGTTTATTGAGCAATACAAAACAACCGGTTATGACGATGGCGGCTTCGCTATTTTGCGAGAAAGAACAGACAATCCGAGAACGCTTCTGTTTCTGGATATTGCCGAGCAGGTGTATTACCACTATCAATCCGTGCTGAAACAACGCAATCAGATAGACTTTGCAGACATGATAAATGATGCACACTTCTATTTGCAGGAGATTGAGCGGCAGAATGTCACGCTCCCTTACAAGTACATCATCATTGATGAGTTCCAAGACATTGCTCGTCAGAGATTCAATCTAACGAAAAGGCTATCTCAAATTACACAGGCGAAGGTTGTTGCGGTCGGTGATGACTGGCAGTCGATATATGCTTTTTCTGGCTCTGATATAACGCTATTTACTCGTTTCCTGGAGCTTATGGGGGCTGGAACGGAGTTGAAGATTACTCATACCTACCGTAATTCGCAGGAGCTTATCGATATTGCTGGAGGCTTTGTACAAAGAAATACTTCGCAAATCCGAAAGCAGTTGATTTCTCCAAAGCATCTTGAGAACCCGATTGTTCTTGAAGTTTTCGATGATAGTATCAAACCAATGGAGCGACTTGCAGATACCATCGAGCATGTCATTGGCGAGATTATATCTGAGTATGGCGAGCAGAGTTCGATTTTGCTGATCGGACGATACAATTATGATATGTACAAGCTATACCGAACAAATCGGTTCAGCGAATTGCCGGGCGGTGCGATCAGGAGTGAAAAATACCCAAATGCAAAGATCACCTTTATGACAGCGCATAGTTCCAAGGGCCTTGGGTATGACAACGTAATTCTGATCAATATGTTCGAAGGGAAATTCGGGTTCCCGTGCCAGATCGAAGATGATCCTATTATTAAGCTCGTTACATATGAGGACAATAGTATGCCCTTTGCAGAAGAGCGGCGATTGTTTTATGTGGCGATGACACGGACAAAAAACAGGGTATATATCGCAGCACCAAAAACGAAACCATCCAGATTTCTTGTAGAACTCATTAAGGATTTCAATATTCCACATGATGATGAGCTCAATATGCAAGTAGTGGACCTGTTTAACTTGCGTTGCCCCGTATGCGGTTTTCCTCTAAAGTACGAGTTTAATAAAAACTATGGCCTGAATCTCTGGATATGCACAAACGAGGCAGAGCTTTGCGACTTCATGACCAATGACAGGACGCACATGCATGACATTTTGAAATGTCCTAAATGTACAGATGGTTATTTAATCGTCAAAAAGAATCCGAAGAATGGTGACATATTCTATGGTTGCACCAACTATCTTAACGAAGAAAAGAAGTGCACCTATATGGTGCCGTTAGAGAGCGGACATATGAAGGATGATTAATAAGGAGACTGCATATATGGAGCCAAATGATAAGATCCAGCTTTTTGAAAACCAACGCATCCGCACGGCGTGGGACGAGGAAAAGGAAGAATGGTACTTTTCCGTTGTCGATGTTGTTGGCGTACTGACGGACAGCGTTAATCCCACGGCGTATTGGCGCAAACTCAAACAACGGTTGAAGGCCGAGGGCAATGAAACCGTGACAAATTGTCACGGCTTGAAAATGACGGCTCATGATGGTAAAAAACGCCTGACCGATGTGGCCGATACCGAGCAACTTCTCCGTATCATCCAGTCCATCCCGTCACCCAAAGCGGAGCCGTTCAAACTCTGGCTGGCACAGGTCGGCCGGGAGCGCATTGAGGAAACCATCGATCCGGAGTTGACCATCGAGCGGGCGTTGGAAACCTATCTCAAAAAGGGCTATACCCGCGAGTGGATCAACCAGCGGCTGCAAGCCATCCAAGTTCGCAAAGAATTGACCGATGAATGGGACGCCCGCGGCGTGCAGAAGGGCGTGGAGTACGCCATCCTCACCGATGAGATCTCCCGCGCGTGGTCGGGGATATCCACCCGCCAGTACAAAAACCTGAAAGGCTTGAAAAAGGAAAACCTTCGTGACAACATGAGCACGCTGGAACTGGTGTTGAATATGCTGGCGGAGGCCACCACCACGGAAATTTCCAAACAGAAAGCACCGGCAACCCTTTCGGAAAACATCGATGTGGCCCGTGCCGGTGGCAAGGTGGCTGGCGACGCGCGGAAGGCCATTGAGACGCAGACCGGCGTTCCTGTCATTACTTCCAAGAATGCTGCGCAGCTTAATGAAGTGGTGACAAATCTGCTGGAAGATACAGCGGATATGGATAAATGATAACTGCGCATGAGAGAATGATGCCATTAGTCAAAACATTATAATCAATTTACAGGATAGCAAGGAGGAATGGCAGCGTGTCCAAGAACGATCAATACAGGCAGTTGATCGATGATGTTCGCACAGCCTATCGATCTGCGCAGCGTGAATTGAAGTGGTGCGATGAATGCCAAGAGATCAATCTGTGGACTTATTGGCAGGGACGCGGACATTTAGATGCCCGGATCATGCTGGTGGGGCAAGATTGGGGCTGCCCATGGGATGCCGGAGCCGTAGCAGTTATGCGGAATATACAGGCAATGAATTGCGGGCAATCTGTCAGTTATATGTGTGAAAATGAAAACCCAACGGATAGGAATCTCATTGAACTCTTTCGCTCGATTGGATTCGACATTCTAACGGACGATTCACGCCTGTTTTTTACGAACTTCGTGATGGGCTACCGAGTCAAGGGAACCAGCGGAAATTTTAAGAAAAGTTGGGCGGCGGCAGATGCAGAGTATTTCCGCCGACTGGTTGAGATCATCCGTCCGCGCATCCTTTTGTGCTTGGGTAAGGACACATGGAAAAGTGTACTCGGCTGTTTTGACAGCACGATATCACACAAGATGAGTTACAACCGTGTTATCGAAAGTGAGAAGAACCCAGTGGTGGTAAAACTCTCAGATGGAATGCCGGTGTATGTGTTTGCCTTGGCGCACTGCGGTGTAATGGGGACGCTCAATCGGAATCGGGGCAGCGGCGATAAACTCTTGTTAAACCGACAGAAGAGTGACTGGGCAAGAGTGCTTCCGGTATTTTGGAGTGATCCACTACTCTTAAATACATATTGGGAATCGTCCATCAAAATGCTGCGAGAAATTGAAGCATCGGAGGAAAAACGGAGTTGGTGCAAGGCGTATTCGGTTTATGCACCACAGACGGACAAGCAAGGACTAATACGAACCTTTAGGCAGTTTATGAATGACACTTATAAAAATGGCGTGGTGATTGGAAACTACCGTGAAATGATGAATAGGTTGAATCTCGATGATCAGCAAGTTGTCAAAGCAGAAAGCGCATGGGTCGATACCCTATCGCTGTATGGCGCGGTGGCGTGCCTTGCGTATCATTTCCGACGGGATCATTTCTGCGAGGGCAGCCTCATAAACGACAGCGTGGCGAATGGGTGTGTGCTGCGATTAATGGAACGGATATATAAGCTGCTTGTTGCAATGCCGTAATAAAAGTGGGGCGGGTTAAAATCTGCCTCGCTATAGACAAAGAAAACCGTGTGCGGACCGCAAGGTCAGCACACGGTTTTTCATTTGGATTCCTTCAGCCAGACCTCCAGTTCCTTCTGAGAGATCAGCCCCTGCTCACATTTATCCTTCTCCGCTCTGGCCCGCTCACTCCAATCGTAAAACTGCTGGTCGGTGATCCGTCCGGCCTTGATCCACGCAAAGCGCTTTTTGTACTCTCGGCGGTAGACCTTGAATACCTCATCGTCCCGCTTGCTGCGCGTCCATGTATTGATGGCCCCGACCTCCCGACAGGTGCGCCCGCGCTCGTCGGCCACGCGACCGCAGTACTCCGTCGCGCCATGCCGCATCACCGCAAAGTACCTGCCGCAGTTTTTGCAGCGACGCATCTTAATTTCCTGCTTCACACAGGCGCGGAGCTGGAAGTCGAGGATATCGTAGATGTTATTTGGCGTCAGAACCTCGGTAAACACTTCACCGATCAACTCAAACCCAATCGGCTGCGGATAGAATCGAAATGCCGTCTCGCCGCTGCGCTGATAATAGTCGACCATTCGCTTCGAGGTCGGCTCGTCGCTGTTGTCCGCATCCAGCACATTTTCAAACAGCTCCACGATCTGTCCCTGCATCCGTCGCAAGGTGTCCGGTAACGCATAGAGATATTTGCGTGGCAGCATATCCTCCGTGTACTGTTCGAAGATCACCGCCCGTGACAGCCGATACCTCCAGTCCAGCGCAAGCTGCTGAAAATAGATGTGCCGCAGTTCGAGCTCATCCAACAGTGCGTTTACTTCCTCGACATACTGTTTCTCCCGTGTTGTCGTAAGCTGCCAGAGTACCTCGTTGAGCTGCCGGATCGCCGGCTCGATCTCGTCGATGTTCATGTCAACGAGTGACAGCAAGCTCTCGGGAAACGACACGGTCTTCGATGTCTGCACCATGCCCTTTCCGTAGTCCGCGCCATAGCTATAATGCTCCGCACCATCCGCAATGTAGGTTTCGAATTGAAAAGAGATCATTTTCACTCTCCCGTTTTAGACTTATTTACAATCTGTTCATTTATCAGTCTTGACAGATTTTTTCATTTCTGTTAGTCTAAGTACATAGACCGAATATTCTTTATTTCAAAAATAAGTCTAACCTGTATGGGCGATAAAGTCAAGAGAAAAATTCGGTCGTCTCTGCACCTCGACAACTGAATACCCATCACCGGAGATGATACACGCCGGAGAAGTAACGCCAGGACGCCGCAGCAAAGCGGTCGAGCGTACCAAGGCAGTGAAAACGCTGTGCAGGTCAAACAAGGCCGCAGGGCAGGAACGGGTACGGTGCGTGGCAGAGAACAAAGAAAGGGGGAAGAAACATACATCGTTCCTACAAAAAGGAAAACCGCTGAACTGTTGCAGCAGTCCAGCGGCGTGCCGCGTTTCGGAAAACGCAGACTCCATCTGCAAACAGTCTAACAGAGGGACCTCCGAAACGCAAGTAATTTTTCTCTGAATTCTATTGGAGGTAACGATTTTGAAAATATCAACCTATCACAGCTACGATGAATTGCCGCTGTTCCTCAACGCGGAACTGGTGGCAAAGGTGCTGGGCGTGTCCATCTCCAGTGCCTACGAGCTGATGCATGAAGAAGTATTCCCGGCTGTGCGCATCGGCAGTCGGTTCGTGGTGCCCAAGGATAAATTCCAACAGTGGGTAGAGCGGCAGACTGGAGGTGCCAGATGAGAACTTGGACAAAGCGCGATCCGATCAAAAACTATTTTCCTCTGCCCAATGAGATCTATCAGCTGGGTCTGTCACACGGCGCGATCGCTGTCTACGGTTACCTGCTCCGCATCGAAGACCGCAGAATCTACCAGTGCCATCCCAGCTACGCCACCATCGGCAAGGCGGTGGGCATGAGCCGCAACACCGTGCGGAAGTACGTGCAGGAGTTGGAGGAACGCGGACTCATCCGCACAGAGCGCACCAGCATCATCACGCGGGACGGGCGCAAGCAAAACGGAAGTCTGCTCTACACGATCCTGCCGATCCAGTTTTCCATCGACCAGTTTTATCAGCGGCAGATGGATGCTGTGGACAGAGCAAAGGAGCGGCAGCGAGTGGCAAGACGCATGGAGCAGACCAGCGTGTGAAACCGGCGAGCATCTTTCTCTGCATGCTGTTATCGTGGCCAGACAAAACCGAGAAACCCATCGGTGCTGTGAGAGAAACAGCAATGGGATCACGCGACCCTGCGGGGCCGCGACGCCTCGGAACAGCGACGCGCATGAGCGCATCGCTGTTCCGAAGGCTTTCTGCGTTCTTCGGGAGTACCCCCGGCCAAGACCCAAAAGCGGCAAAGTTTGCCGTTTTAAGTCCCGGCCGCGCAGGGTTTTCGAACCGCGCAAGACGCTCCGAGGGTAGTGATACCACCCCCATCCAAAACGCCCCGTGTTTCGCCGTGTAAGCCGCTGTGTGCGATCCTGTTGGTGAAGGCAAGTGTGTACCCGCTTTCACCTGTGAAAACGAACGTGAACCGTTTGTGCGAGTGTGATTTGAAACCGCTCCGGAGAGGACTTTCCCACGCCGTATGGGACGTAGCTTCGGCAGATTGGGCGGTTATCGGAGGATCTTATTTATAGCAGGATAAAGGACTGGCGTCGGAACCGACGCTCTGCCCAATCACTTCTGCCCGCAGTGCGGGCAGTTGACGGGGGTTTCAACGCAGTTGGTTGTGGCGTCTATTCGGAAGATTTTTTGTACGATTGGCGTCTAACGTCCGTGAAAGGCCGATGAATACAGGCTTTTCGGCGGCGTCTTAGCGAGAAAGAAGGCATTTTATGAGTGATAACAAGGATCGCTTGACCTACCGGCCGGAGCCGGAGACCAAGCAAAAAATAGAGCGGTGGTATCAGGAAGATAACTGCCGCAGCAAAAATGAGTTCATCGAAAAGGCGGTGAACTGCTACGCGGATATGCTCGCCGCAGGCGAAAGCACCACGCTGCCCCGTGCGGTGCAATCTGCCATCGACAGTCGGCTGAAACTCTTCGAGGATCGCATCGCGTCGCTGCTCTACAAGCAGGCTGTGGAGATGGACATGGCAATGTCCATCCTCCTGCAAAGTCTCAATGTGAGCGAGGAAGTGCTTCGGCAGGAGCGGGCCAAGAGCATCGCCGCCGTCAAGCGCACTAACGGTCAGTTGCGGTTGGAACAGAAGCTCCGTGAGCTGGAGAGTGAAGCATGGCAAGGCTGATCGTCAAAAGCCCGTACATCAAGTGCGGTGCTGGGCAAAGCGCTGGTGGGTATCTCAAGTACATCGCGACGCGGGAGCGGGTGGAGATCATCCCGGATGACCGTCCACCCACCCAAAAGCAGACGCAGCTCATCGAAAAACTGGTGGCGGATTTTCCTGACGCACAAGAACTGATGGAGTACGAGGACTACCTCTCACACCCGACAAA
>ULYD01035542.1_pt1 | contig 24831 bp, 12 predicted proteins | sample 1961831 | NCBI WGS metagenome assembly ULYD01 (sample SAMEA4835854, study PRJEB28245) | human gut metagenome | biome: gut microbiome; material: fecal sample | place: Denmark | collected 2008 | reverse complement strand
ACTTTGATGGAGAAGGTATAAATAATTCTATTAATAAATACCTAGGAAATTTATCTTTACCTGAAATTGATTTTGAAACATTTTATAATCTATCAAACGATATTGAATTATTAGAAAATAAACTAAATATTTTACTCGAAGTATCACAGAAAAATCAAGAACAAAAAGCTCGTGTTCAAAAAGATATTACAATTAATATGAAACAATTATTTGTTAATTCTTTAACAAATGAGAATAGTCTTATTAAACAAAGAGTATTTGATATGTTTCATATTAATTTAAATGAAATTTGAAATAAATATAAACCCACAGAAGAAGTTACTGAAGAAAATTTTAATACTTTTGAGGATTCGGCAATTAAATTTGAGACAGAGGTATTTGAAACAATTTATGAACAGAAACTTACTAATAATGATTTAGCGAATAAATTAATTGCATTATTTGACGATAAAGAGTTGTATAAACAAAAATCTACTGATCTAAATACTAATAATGATAATATTATAACTGATTATGATGTATTAATGTATTTAGCATCTATTATAATTACTCCGAGCCAAAATTTTTATGCAGCTCTAAAACCAATTATATCTAGTGATGAGTTTGATAAAATTCCAATTTTTTCACAGGAACATGCTGTAAGAATCGGATACGCGATGAATTACAACAAGGAACTATTTAATAAAATTATTAATAGTTTAGTTCCAAGTGATCCAAATTTAAGCGACTATATTAAAAATAAATTAAAGCTATATAATTTTTATTGCACATTTGGAGGAGCAGGAACAGGTAAAACTACTGCTGTAGGTTATTTATTAAAAACACTGTTTAATGAAACAAGTTCCTTTATTTCATTAGCCCCAACTTCTGAGCAAGCTAGTAAGTTAGCAACTTCAATTAAAGCAGATAATAGTAAAATATTTAATAAAGCTGATTTTATTAAAGCTATCCTTGGAAGAGAGTTAACTACCGACGATTATGAATTACATAATGATTATATCACATTAAAAGACTTTATAATTCCAAAGGTAACTAGTTTATTTGATAATACTCCAAATAAAATTTTATTTATTGATGAGATAAGTCATTTTACTCGCCCTGAATTAGAATTAATATCTAATTGAGCTATTACAAATAATGTAATGGTATATGCATTTGGAGATAAAAAACAAGATAGTTCTATAATTACAATTAATTCAAAAACTGTAGTTGGAGGGATTGAAGATACATATCTAATTAAATCTCCAAATCTAACCGCTACTTTACGTCCAAATAATATTGCAAAAAATGATAATTATATAACATTAAATGCAATATTAGAAAAAGGAATTAAATACTATGAAGATAATCCCGATATTGATTCAATCCAGTTGTCGAATCATGCAAAATCTTATTGAAATAGCGGAATTAAATTAGAATATTACGAAAACAATAATACTTTTGTTGGAGAGAAAATTGTAGATACAAATGATCAACTTTTAGACTATATTAACAAATTATCACATTTATCAAACGATATAGCAATCATAACAGATAATCCTAAAAAATATACAGGATTACCACAAAATGCTAAAGTTATTAATTTAGATGCAGTTCAAGGATCTGAATTTGACTATGTTGTTATTGATAAAGAATGAAGAAATAAAGCTCAAGAGTGAGGTACATTACGTAATCTATATACTTTAACACAACGTTCAACACTAGGATCAGTTATATTAGATAGCGATAAATATCTTAGAAATACTTTAAACATAACTACACAGTTTGATGAAACGGTTAATAATAACATTGAAATTAAACAAAATGATATTGATGCGTTTAAAAATTGAAGACTACGATCGCTTTTAAATATTGAAAGTAATCCAGTATATTCTAACTTAACTTATGAACCAGAGTTTTCTATGCCTGAAACTCCTATTGCTCAAACAACAATTGATAAAGATCAAAAGGAGAATCAACCTACAGTAGTAAATACTCCTATTGATAAATCTCAAAAATCAGAACCAACTATTGCTAATAGTGATATTGGTGAACGTAATCTAAACGAAACCCAATTATCATCTCAAAATACAGTTCCGTCAGGAGAAATTTCACTAGAGAATGCAATTGAAGATACTGTTTCTGAGACAAATTTAGAATCTAAACCAAAAGTTTATTCTAAAATTGATGAGAGTACTTCTATTGTAAAAAGTGCTCCATTATTAAGACCAAGTAATACAGATATAACAATAGAGTCTGATTTAACCTTAGATTGATTTACAAATAATTTATGAGATTATGATGTAAATGAGAATGATAAATCTATTTATAAACAATTTGAATTTAGAAAATCTATTCCTAAATCAAAGTATATACAGTATGTTTATCGTTTATCAAATTATTTTTTACATGGGCATCATAAAACACATAATCAAACAAAAAATCGTCTAGAAATTTCATTAAATCAATTAGCTCCTAGTAATAGAAATAAAAATAAAGCTATTGTTAATTCGTTACAAGATGCTAAGTTAAAGATTGTTCCATATAATAGGGGTAAACAAGGATTATTGGTAGCCGATATATCAATTAATGATAATAAAAGAATTAGAAGTGTACGCATTCCAATTCTTTTAACTATTAATAGTTTTGGAGACTACAATGGTGATATTAAAATGGTCCAAGATATAACGTACGATTCCGATGGTATAGTAAATCGAGATGTTTATAACTTAAATGCTAATAATTATTTTACAATACTTCCCTATTATATTACCTTTGTAGTTAAAGATGAAGAGTTAGATTCTATTAAAGATGAACGCACTCGCACCGTTGCAAAAGCAATTACTGGTAAGGCAATGGGTTTAATTAGTAGTGATCTTATGCTTAATAGTATGGAATTTAAGAAGGATATGCACCCAACTTTAGATTCTGAAAATAACGTTACGTATTTAGTTCAATCTGATGCTCGATTTGTATTATTTGGAGTTCAACAAGTAAAGCAATTATCTGAAATTATTACAGATTCTAGAGCTAAAATAGCAGAAAGACAAACCGCATTAGATCAGGCTAAAAAATTAGGTGAACCAATAAATAAAGTTTATGCTGAATATGCAAAACAGAAGCATCAAGTTGTTTATACTACTAGAGCAGGACAAATTACAACAGAAATATTAAACTTAGCAAAATCTAATTCGGGAATAAGAAAAACTCTATTTAATAATTTAAGATTGCATATAACTAAGGAAAGAGATAATCAATCTAATAGAACTCCTAAAGAAAGTAGTTATAAAAATGTTCCTGGAATTATGTTTACACTAAATTATTTGAACAAGGATTCAGGACAAAATGAAGTAAAATCATTCTTAGTAAAACAAGAATATGATCAATTTGTATTATATAGTCTCGACAATAAAAGAATTAAAAGTATTGATAAGAAAATAACTTCTGTTTCAAGTAATTCAATTGATAATCTTTATTTGTTAATTGAAAAATTAGGAGATATATATGAATTAAATTTTAGAGAATACATTGATCCGAAAACATTACAGACTTACTTAGTTCGATATAATTATCAACGATACATAGAGTCCAATGGAGCATATAAGTGAGTTCCAGTTAATTCTGTGTGAGGATATACAGCAAGTGAAACGTTAGATGCGTTATCTGTTGGAATTGAAAATTTAGACGTTCTTAATGATATTATAACAACATCTAGTCTATTTAAAAATGGCATTTATGCACAGGATCATAGAACCGAAGAACCGATTGCTCAATATATATTTGGCCTAACAGATCCTCGTAAAGACTATAAAGTAGATATATCTAAATTTCATGGACCTATATATGCAATTGATAAAACACAAATTATTAAAACATCTATTCAACAAGAAGAAATTAATCAACAAAAAGAACAAGTTGAACAATTAAATAGATTTAATACGTTTTTAAAAGAAAATAATCTATCTCCTGAGACTAGTTTAGATATTAATCAAAATATTGAAAAAATTAATGATAGATTAAAACGTTTAACTAACGATATCACATATTCTCAAGTAGAAATAGATTCTATAACAGGTGAATATAGGCTTATTACTGTAAAGGATATGGATAATCTAATTAAAAATAAATTAGAAAACGCAAATTTACCTTCAAATAATTTTGTTCGGATTCAGGATAATCCAACATATACTTTGAATTTTATTCCATTTTATATATCTTTGCAAAATGAAACTAGTGGGTATACAATAACAAAGATCAATAATAAGTGAGAATTACTTAGATTTGATTCATTTAACAGTTATAAACAAATGTATGAATACTTTATTAGTATTAAAGATATAATACCTTCTAATATAAGAAAGTCTATAACAAACTATTTAAGTGATCTATTTTCTAATAAAGAAATATCTGCTGAAACAGCTAATATGTATTATCAAATATTTAAACAACCTGAACTATTAGGTGAAAACTTGCTTATATTAGATGAATATGTTCAAAATTATTTATTAGAAAGATTAAAGAATAATGAGTGCTAAATGTAATTACTCTGCAAAATTTTTGCCGTTAGTAAAACGGATGCAAACAACTAAACCTGAATCATTTAAAGAGTTTCTAGATGAATTCTTTAATGACTCAGATAGGTTATATAATATGTTTACGGAAGGTGCTGTTATTAGCACCTCTCCGTTAACTATTAATAACATAGATCAAGTAGATAATAAACTAGGATTAAAATTAAATACAGAAACTGATTCTACCCCTGATTTTTACATCGGAAATAATGGACAGTATTCAAATATGTTAAGACAATTTCGAGCTAAATTAATCGAAAGTTCTATATTTAATAGATATTCTGGGGAGTTTATTAATGCTAATGAAAAGAAACAAGAATTTGATATCACTTTTTTAAATGATTCTATTTTAAATTATAAAAAAACATTAGCTTCTAATATTTCAAAATATTTAGGTAATTCTGAATCTATAACATTAAATTTAGAGAATCTTGCAAATTTTGATAATAGAGTTTCAGAAATATTAACTAATTTTGAAACTGTATTTAATTCAGAATTAATTGATCGTAATAGTGCTTTTAATAATGCATATGACGCATATGTAATTTTAACTCAGTTTGATAAGTTATTGCAGAGTGAGATTCCGTTTATTACTATTAATCCAAAATATACAAAGACAAATTCGTCTTATGTAGATCGTTATATATACAGAGGTCCTAATGTAATACACTATACTGGCTTTAGTACTAATGAAGATACAAACGCGGAAGACCATGCTAGTGATTTATCAAAAATATTGTTAGACTACTTTCCTGAAGTAAATGCAGTTGGTTTAGAAATAGATAATACTAGTATTACTTTAACAGGATTTAATTCTGTAATGACAAAACTCATTAAGACTATTCAAGAAAATGAAAATTTAATAGAATATCGTTCAGAATTAAGCAAAGGAGTTAAAGCAGATATGTCTGTGTTAATAGACGCATATATAAATAATATACTTTCAAACCGAATTATATCTAAAAATTATAGAACATATTTATTAGATAAATTACGAGGTATTAAGAAATTTATATATTCGCCTCAAATGTCTTCTGAAATAAAAGCTATGTTTACTCAAATGGCTTTTAAAACAGTGCCATCGCAATATATAGCATATGGCTTTGATCCACAAAAAAAGACAATTGCTAGCAGAGATTTAAAAGAACGACCAGTATCGCAGCAAGCATACGATATTAGAAGTTTAATTCAGGCATCAGGTTTTTATTGAAGATCTAATCCTGATTTATTTAAAGAAAAATTAAATCAGTACGGAATTACTATAGGTAATGATAGAATTGTTATTGAATCTATTATAGATAATATACCTATTACATTTACTATTACTTATGAATTAAATCAAAATGGCAAAATGATATATAGATCGTTTGGAGAAATTAATGATCAATCTTTGAACAATCTGATATATAACTTTATGTCTTTTATAATTCCAGAAAATATAGCTGAAATTATTCCTCAGGTATATCCTGTTGAAAAATATACAAAAACAGAACTATTTGTTCCATTGTTAGCTACGACGTTATTAGATGGAAACAATAGTGATATTTTAACTAAAGAACACGATCTTGTTAATTTAGTTCCATTTACAGAAGATATATGAAAAGTAGCTAATGTATTAAGTGTAACAAATGGTTCGGATACTATTAATATTATTAAAAATGCAGAGGGAAATAACTTGCCATTATATCAAATTATTAGTTTGGTATATAATCATAACGAAATATTTGATAGACTAATTAATCCACCTACAGAAACAATTGAACATCCAAATAATGTAGCTGCACATAATTTAATAGTACAAAATATTGAAAGCGGTTTTTTATTATCTCCTAGAATTCGATCGGATATAAACATTAATGGAAAAATTAAAAAACCTGCTAATTTAAAAGTTAGTGAAGTTGCAAGATTATCTATCATGCACGATTTTTATCAAAATCTAGTAGATAATTTAGAGGGATTAATTTATTTACAACCGACTACTTTTTCTGATAAAAATAAACATTTTCTAATAACATATAATATAGGTAAAACCATCAATACTTCTCTAGGAGAAGTAAACATTAAAGAAATTTTAAATAACTATTTAAAAGGAGATGGAACTTTAGATCCTTTATATCATCTTTTAGGAGAAACTAGAAAAAATCAAATAAATGCATTAGTTCAGAATATATTGTTTGACTATAGTCTTGCTTTTGATACAGAATTTACATCATTAGAACAGATTGATGAGTTCATTGCGAAATATAATCACAGTTTAAAAAGTATTCAATCTGCATTTAATGCTAAGGGAGTTGATTTCTTTTTAGATATACATGCATATAAAACTGCCTTAAGTAAATACCCTCGAACTAACGAAACTATTAAAAACTTTTTTAAAGTCTATAATGATCAAAATAAAACGTTAGAACGTTTAGATAGAGAAAAAAGAAAATTCCTAAAAGATTTACTTGTAAATAACTTTAATTTAAATATTAATCAGGATAGTTTTATTTCTCAAACATTTAATAAACCTGAATTTAAATCATTAGTTAATAAAAGAAATGGAGAAATTACATTAGCTGAAGTAACTGATGAAAAAGGTAAAAGAATTAATCTCAATAAAATAGTTGATTTTGATGCTTTACTTAATCCAAAATGAAAAGTTAAACTAAATCCCATTTTAGAATCATATTTTATTACTGATACTCTATTATCAAATGAGTATAATAATATGATGATAGGAGGTGTTTATGCACATCCAAATAAAAACAAAGATGGAAAGTTAGATAGCAAAGAATATTTTGAATTTAGTGAAGCTAATCGACTAATTGCTCAATATAAACGTATGGTAATATTTGGAGCTACTTATCATCCATTTGCTCAAAATTTAGAAAATGGAGTTGCTCCAAATATTAAAATTGCTGTAATTAACGATGAAGCGGGAACAGCTTGAAATATGTTAGGAGATGAAAATACTGGATTAGATACTATGGATGGATCTGGTTTATCAAGTCCACTTGAATCTAGAGCAGAAAATAATTCACTCTTAGATGCAAGAGTTGGGCGCGATAAAAAAACTATTATGCATGATATCGATTCTCGGTATGGTAGACCAACTTTATTAAAATGAGCTGTTTTTGATATAAGTAATGAAAGAAGACGTATTTCTTATGGTTCAGATATTTCATTAGAAAATATCTTTAAAAAAATGCATAGTATTCCAATTAACAAATCTATTATTTTAGAAAATTATTATAATACATTTGATCCTGTATACTTTAAAGATATTCGAACTAATAAATATTATAAAATAAATTCAATTAAAACGATTTTAGATCCAAATGGATTAATTGAAGTTGCTAGAGATCTAACCGAAGTTGAATCTAATGGATTAGAAACAAACAATACTATTCAGACAACTCATATAATAAATACATTATACGACATTGATCAAGTATTTGGTGGATCTTGAGCAATGAAATTTAATGAAGATATAAATCGTTTAGAATATTCTGAATCTAATATTGATATACTTGAAAATATCGTTAACAAAGAGCAATTAAAAGATAAGTTTATTGCTTATTTAGTTAATAAATCTGCAATCAAAGTTGGAGCAGGAAATATAAATGATTCAAGTAAATGAAGTAACTCTGATGCATTTACTACTATTGAAATGTCTACTAAGTTTGGAGGAGTTCAAATGAACGCTGATCACCATTTAGACATGTCAGAGGTTACCGAAATGACGCAAATGATTAGTGCTTTAGAGCAAAATGGATTTACACATGAGTTAGTAACTCAGATTTATAAAGAAATTGGTCAGATTGTTAAAGAATCCATGAATGATTTGTCAGAAACAATTAAAGCTAAAGATAAAGATCAACTGTATACTATATTAGGTAGATCATTAATTAAAGCTTTTATGAATGATGACAAAGATACTTTAGGGTTAGCACAATCATTTGTTTATTTAGCTAATGAAAGTTTTAAAAATGCAAATTTAGATTATAAACTACCATTTAGCGCAGCAACAATTAATGGAGCTTTTATTGCTACTACAACATCTAACTTAGTTAAAAGTGGAATTAGACGTAAATATTCTGGTATAGCATCTGTACTAGTTCCTTCTCATAATATGATTCAATACTATAATATTGATGGACTTAATTATCAGTATGAAGAATTATATAATTTAGTAAATACAAAAGGTATTGATCATTTATACGATGAAAACGGAAATATTATAAAAAGTAAAGTTGAACGTGCTTTAACAGAACCTATTATTGATGGAGAAATAAATCCTTTTATAATTCCAATTGAGCCAAATGATATTGATTTCGAAGATACAATTGTAATATTTAATGAAGAAGATAATCCTACTGTTATTAAAATTGATTCCTTAGAGAAATACTATTTATATAAGCACCAAGCAACCTTAGGACAACAATATTATAACTGAACAATTAAACCTAAAAATCTAAAACAGTCAAATACATTTTTTGATGTAGTTGTAGGCTTAGATGGATTTGGAAATGAAATAAATAAACGTTTTAGTATATATGACTTAGATGCAGTAAGAGCATCTTATTATTTAAGTTCTCGTAGAAAACAATTAAAGAACTGGGAGGATTTAACAGAGTATGAAAAAACATTACTATCATCTGCATTAGGTTTACATCCAATCGATAATATACAGTTAAACATAGATAGTCTATTATCTGATTTACAACAAAAGATACAATTACAACTAAATAGTTTAGCTGACAATCAATCTATTATTAATAATACTGCTTTTGGTATTACTAATCCAAATGTTAGAGTTGTTAAAGTATCTAATGTTAATGTTACTCCAACTCAAATTGTAATGGGGAAAAGGCAAGCTCAACAATTTGGATTGCAAAAAGGAGACTCTATTGCTCAGATTAGACAAGAAAAAGAAAATTTCTTTTATAATCGAATGCAAAGTAACTATAACATTGGAAATCCAGATAAATTAACATATGATATTGTATTATTTGATGGAACAGGAAAACAATTCTATGTAAAAGTTTTAAGAACAGAAGAAGTTCCAAAAGCATTTACAGGTAGTATTACTCCAAATCCTGATTTTAAAATTATTGATAATATTGTATACTATAATGAAAAAGAATTTTCAACAAATGATGAGAAACAATTTTATAAGTATACAGATACAAATGGAAATATTCATGATTTAATTATTATAAATTCTATAGATCGATTAGGTGAATTAAGAAAATCAGGATTAATTAATACATATCAATTTAATTATACTAGCGAAAATACTAAAAAATTATTACCTTATCAATTTCGTTATAATATAGAAAATAATATTCCTATCACTTTACATACCAGAGATAGTGAAGGAAACTTGCATGAAGCTAAAATCAATCCAACAGCAGATATTAGTTACGTAAGTTTAAACCAAAATGAAATATATAACTTTAATCAAAGAATAAAACAATTAGCGTTTAATCAATATGAAGCATTTGAAAAGTCTTTACTTCATGTAGGTACTCGCATACCGTCACAATCAATGCAGTCATTTGCTCCTATGGAGATTGTAATATTTACAGATAGTGAAGTAAATGATGTTTATGTAGCTAAAGTAGTTACGTGAATGGAAGGCTCCGATTACGATAAACTTATCATGTCGTATTAAAACTCTTTTAATTGCTGGAAACTCTGACCGCGTTATGGCGAAGACAATCAGCAGCCAAGCCATATAAAAATGGAAGGTTCAACGACTAATATTAATAACTTAATAATTCGACTTTAATAGTATGAAACAATTAAAAACACGCTTAAATAAAACAGGAAGAAATTTAATAATTGCTATGTCTATTGGGGATGGACATATACATACAAAAGGTTATTTAAATATAAATCATTGCAAAGCACAAAAAGAATACTGTTACTGAAAATGAAAACTACTTAAAGATAATGGAGTTAAAGTAGGTATTTTTAGAGAATGAGAACAAGTAAATGGTTATTCTAAAGGTAAAGCAGTAACTAGATACGGATTTCAAACTTCTGTATCAGATTTTTGTAAAGTTCTTCGAAGAGTTGAGTATGAAAACGGAAGAACAAAATATAATAGTAAATTATTGAAAAGACTTGGTCCTCAAGGTTTAGCAATTTGAATTATGGACGACGGTTCGTTATCAAGACGTTCTAGAATTAATAAAAATGGAGATAGAGTTTATGCAGGATTTTATATTACTATATCTACTTATTGCAAATTAGAACAAGCTGAGGATATAATTAAATATTTTAATACTGAGTGAGATTTATATCCTACAAAGGTTTTTGATAAACGACAACAATCTTATATAATTAGTTTTTGCGCTAGAGAAGGACGAAAGCTAATAGAAATAATTAAACCTTATATGTGTCCCCATATGATGTATAAGGTAATTCCTGATAAAATAGAGTGTGAAAAATATATGAAGTTATTAAAAGAGACAGATGAAAATACTGTCGAAGGTACACTTGAAAAAGTGGAAATGGAGAGGTCTTAATGAATAATATATTAAGATAAGATATAGTCTGATCTGTATAGAAATATACAGCTAACACCATGATTGATAAACAGTATATACTTGGATATTCTGTTAAAAACGATGGAACTTTATATTATCCTTCAAGATTAGCAGATACATATGATTTAAATGAAGTTAGACAACTTCCTTTACCAAATTACAAACACTATACTATTGATAATGAAAATGGATATTATGTAACGAAAGAGGAAGTAGATGATGTGCTGTTAAATGGAAATTTAAAAATATTTAAATCGATTTTAGAAGGAGACTACAATAGTATTGCATTTGACGAATCGGTAGAACCAAACAGTCGTTATATATTTTTGAGAGACTTAAATAAACATGCACAAACAGAACTTACTACAGAGCAAATAAACGAGGGTTTAAAAAATAGAGTTGTTGATGGAATTTTAGATGTAGTTTTAAATCCAAAGAATCAAATTAATCTACACATTCCTATTAATATGGATGATCCTCAAAAGGCTGCTCAGAAATCAGCATTAGGAAAAGAAGAAAAATTAAGAACTTCTGATAATCCCGCAAGTAAGTTTGTTATGCAAGAACAAAATATGGTAGGTAAAGAAGTGATTGGTATTACTGCGGTATCGCTTAAAGTATATTTCTTACTTTCTAACTATTACAATACTAAATATCGTGAACTTATTGATCTATTAAAAACGGGAAAGAATGATGAAGCAGTAGAATTACTTGATCGGTTAATGTTTACTACTCGAATACATAATCATGGAATTGTAGCAAATATTAATCTAGACCCTATTGTAAAATTCTTAAAAGATAATCAAATTGAAACTATTACATTAAGTAATGGAACTGTATTTAATATTAAACAACAAATAGAGCAACTTAGAGATACTGCAAATGTATCTGATGCTTCTTTATCTATAAGTGCTCTTCTTTCAGCAGCAACGGATAATGCTAAAGAGCTTATATTAGCAAAAATTAATGCAAGTGCTAAGTTCGTAGATATTTATACACACTTGTTGATAACTGGTATGTCGTTCGATCAAATTGCAGACATAATGACCTCTCCTATATTTAATTACGTAGTAAAGGTTACAGATGGAGATATATTTGATAAAAGTACGTATAAATTTTCCATCGAATCTGCAATTAATTTTTATTTAGGAGAACATATATTACCTTATTTAAGTGAAACGTCTTTCTTTAAACTAATTGAGCCGTTTGTAGATAGGAAATATTTTTGAGAAACTGTTATTAACGATGCTAATAAGTTAGAAGAACTTGAAAATAATATCTTAAATAATATTCCTAAACGTAAATCTGCTTATCTAAGTGAAGATGTTGATGAAGAACTATTCGCAGAATATAGTGATTATTCTGAAGAATTCTTTGATGAATTCTTCGATGAGTCTGAAGAAGATGGAGTAAATATTATTTCGAATATTAAATTAACTAAAGAGGATTATATTAATTCATATAAAGTGGTTAAATCTTTTATAACAAGAAAACTTCAATTAGATAATATCTCTAATTTGCAGGAACAACTTGATAATTTACGATTTATTGTAAATAAAGTATTACCTGCAACTGAGGAACAATCTATTCTTGGAGCAATGGCTGGAATAAATCAAGGTATCAGAACTAATTCTTTTGATAAATATAATTATATTAAAAGAATTGAAGCCTTTGTTAATAAGCGATTTGATCAGAATCCAAACTTTGATTTAATGCTATTCTTAAATGATCCTATAAAACAGCGAGAATATATAAATAGATACGAAAAAGTTAAATCAACATTTAATATATTAGAAGCTATTACTACAGTTCCACATTTCAAAGAAATGTTTCAGGTATTATATCTAGATAGAACTGCAATTGATAGTTTAGCAGCAAAAAATTATTTTGAAACTAAAATAGCTAACGAACTAGTTTCTCCAGATAATAAATTAAATGCAATCGAATATAGAGAATTATCTAAATATATAAATGATGTATTTATATATAATTGAATTCAAACTCTAGATAGATCAATACACGTTCCAGTTGGACAAAAATATTTTGCAAATAAATTTGGAATAGTTAAAACAAACTCTATTGAAGGATTTGAAATTAATTTAAATAATGTTGAAAATATAGCAACATTTAAACGTTTAATGGACGAATATATTATTCCAACTTTAAAATCCGATCCAAATTTTGCAAATAATTTATTTATTAAATTATTAACATGAGGAACTATAAATAATCCATACTCCGATAAACCAAATGTATTTTATAAGTTACCTCTAAATATGATGCAAATAGATAAGTCTTTAAGAAATCAAACATTGTATGAAGCAATATTACACGATTTTAACTTGTTAAATGGAAAGACGTTTGATGGATGAAATGTTATCGATTTATTCTATTTATATAATTTAGTTGTGAACAAAGATGCATTTGGACAAAGATCATTTACGAGGTTATTTGAAGATATTACAAAAATTAATTCAAGTAATTTATTAGCAACTCAATTTTATTCATATTTATCAAATTTAGATTATTCTATGGATAAATCTATTAATTATGATATTAGAGATGCTAAGTATCGTTTAGGTATTGTTACTAATAATCCAAAAAAGTTAAATATTGAACGAGATAATGACGCTGGAATAATATCTGTAAATAGACAAGAAGTTAATTTGCATAATATAGATACTTCATATTTTACTTTAAATATGCCATTTCTAGAAGGTAACAATGCAAATTTAGCTAAGAACAAACTGGTTGAAATTAAACCTAGGACAACTTCTTATTATCATCAAGAGTTAAATTCAGCAGAAATTCTAAATGCAATAACAAGTCGATTAAGAAATATATATCCTGAATCACAAATACAAGTTATTACAGATAATGATATAAATACTAGTGACGATATATCTATTCGAAACTCTGAAGCTTTTATACAAGATGGAATTGTATTTATTAACATAGATAAAGCTAGTATAACTGCTCCATTACACGAGTTTACACATTTAGTATTAGCGGGAATTAAAGAGAATAGTCCAGAGGTTTATTATAATATATTATCTAGTATTGTTACGCATCCAAAATACAACGAGATCGCAAGTAATCCGATGTATGCAAATAAACATGGATCTGATCTTGACGAAGAAGTATTTGCAACAATATTGGGAGAATATTTTAAAAATAAGGTTTACGAATGACCCGAGAATAATTTATTAACTGATACAGACAATATTACTAAAACTGTAATTAATCAGGTATTCGATATTAATACAGGAGATATTAATATACAAAGTTTAATGAATTCTTCATTAGAAAATTTATTAGAAACTTTTAGTAGTGGAATTATATCGGGAGGATTTACAGATCTAGTTAATATAGAATATATAAAATTGAATCAAAAATTAGCTACTATTAAAAATAGTTTAATTTCAGATAAAACAATAAAAGAGGATTGCTATGAGTAAATGTATATTTACAATTAATATAGATGGAAAGGAAAGGACGTTCAACTCTGATTTTGAGTTGGACTCCTTTCTTAAATCACAATATGCGGATAAAAATGTTACTGTTAAATTAGATAGAACATTTTCAACTACTCCACAGGCAGCAACTTTAAATAACTTGAATTTTGCTAAATTAGAATATAAAGAAAGTGCTGTAGAAAATATCCGTATTAACGAAGATGGAGATAGTGAAGTTATATTAAAAATTCCTAATTCTATTTCTGTTACTAGAGCCATTACTGAATTTGGAGATCCTACCGACTTAAGTAAACATATTATTACTCCATTTAATATTAAAGCTTGAAGAGAAAAGCGTATCAAAGAATGATTAGCTACAGGTTTATCTGAAAGTACAGCTAAAGATTTAGTATTACAGGAAGAAACTTCTTGAAAACAACTTACTAATTATGGAACAGAAATTCATAATTTAGCACAAGCTGTTATTGAAGGCAGAGAATCTAATTTTAAAAGTTCCTTATTTAATATAGAACAGCAGAAAGAATTTGTTAGTGAATTTAAAGAATTTATTGCTGATATAAAACGTAGATACGGTAATGAAGCAAAAATATTTACAGAATTAGCTGTTAAATCTCGGGAACTTAATGAAAATTATCGTAAAGGTAATCGTTATTTAATAGATAATAATGGGAAAGTTATTGAAGATAACAGTCCAATTAATTCTATTAACGGACGAATCGATATGTTAGTTATAGATGAGAATGGAATAGCGCATATATATGATTTCAAAGTATCTCGTAAAGGGGTTGGAGACTGAGATATGATGCGAAATGATATTAATAAGTTAAATAATACTTGACATAGTACTAAAAAACTTTCTGCATCATATCAAATGACCTTCTACAAGATGATTTTAGAACAATATGGAATTAAAACCGCAGATATAAATGTAGTTCCAATTCAATTAGATTTATCTTACAATACTAATGGTTTAACAGTAGAGAATTTAAATGAAATTATTTTTGATTCTACAAAAATTGTAAGAAATCCTAGAGGCACGGAGCCTGGTGGAAAAATTTACGAAAATGTTAAGAAAATTGTTCCAATTCGTCCAAATGAAGATACAAATATTGATTTAATTGATAAAATAGCTAAACCATTTAATACACTATTCCCCGATGTAACCTTATCTAGAAAAGTTCAAACTACTAATTCAACATACGAGTATTATAGGAACTCTCCAACTTTTGTAAAACGTATTCCAAAAAATACAGAAGAATCTGCTAAGGGTATATATAAATTTTGAGATAAATATAATCGCAAAGTATATTATGCTAAAAATGAATCTGAATTAGAAAAAGAACTGTTATCATATATTAATAGAATTAATGAACGTAAAGCAGGAGAACTAGCAACATTAGCAGATCGAATTGAAGCTGCAATACGTGGGGAAATAACAACAAGCGAACTTTCTCCAGATGATAGTGTTAATAAAGATGTATTTTTAGAAAAACATTTTAAACAGTATATTGATCAAAAATGGCTATTTAGAAAAAATAGTATTTTAAACGATTTAGGTATATTTATTTTTGAAAAAGAAGGAGTTACAGAGATTGTTTCTATTACTAATAATGAATTAAATCAAACCCTTAAGTTAGCTAAAGGTACATCTATATTGGGTACTTTTCTAACAGATAAAGGTATTGATCCTAAGACTGTTTTACCTGCTACTAATGGTAATATTGATTTAATGAAAGTAATGATTTACTTAAATGAGTACAGTAATTTAATTTCTGGAACTAAAATTAGCCGAATTAAAAGTTTAAATATTTGAACTTCACAAGGAGTAGAAGAATATAATGAAACTTTACTAGATAATTTTAGTAGACTTTGTAGAATTGCAAACATTAAAAACAATTTATCATCAAATAACTTTCTAAATACATTAGAATCTGTATTATTTACAGTTAATGACTTAATTCAAGAGGAAGAATGAAATAAATTAATGAATTGAACTATAGGTCCTGATGAAAATACCTTAGAAAGTAAAAAAGAATGAGTGCTTAGTAGAATTAAAGCGCTACGTAATAAATATCGCAAATTAGTAAATGAAAAGCCTAATCCTAATGATCCAATATGAGTATCGTACAGTTTATTATTAAAAGCATTAAATCAGTTAAATGGATACAGATACTATATTGAAAAAGATCCGAGTAATTGAATTGGATTTAAAGGAGGAGTAAGTTTAGGAATCAATATAACTAGTATTAGTAATGCTGATTCAAAAAATATCCAAGAAATGGGTAGATTGATTGCATTACATGAAGAACAGATTCGTAAAGAAGAATTAAAATGAAATAAAAAAATTCAAGGAGTATTTCAACGTTTTTATAAGGCACATCATCAAATAAAAGCATTTGGAGGAGAAATTAGATTTTATGATGATCTATTTGTTAAAGATGCTAATGGAAAAATCGCAAAAGAATTTTCTTTAAAACATCCTGAAGAATTAACAGGAGCAGACAAAGAATTAGTTTCAACATTTCTAGAAATAGTTAATGAAATTAAATTTAGAGGTAATAAGACTGCGATTGAAGAGGCAAAAGCATCTGGAGAATACTATCAAGTTCCATTAATGATTGGTTCATTTCAATCTCAAGCTAAACAAGGAGGAGTATGAAAAGCTTTAAAATTTAGTTATCAAGAAGCAACTAATTTTAGACAACTTTTTAATGCTCAAGAGGAGGAAAAAACTAATTACGAACGAGATAGTTTAGAAGTATATAATAAATTCAGAATTGATCAATCTACACGTAACAAGATACTTAACGATGAAGGTGTAGAGAGTATGGAAACTAATCTTGAAGATCTTATTAGAAGTTATTTACATGTATACGTAACAGAAGAGGTAAGTTCTAAATTTCTTCCTTTAATTCAAGGATTTAAAATTGGATTATTGTGTCAAGAATTCTTTTATGGTCAAAAGGTAGATAATCTGATTGAATTTATAAAAAAGTATACTCAATTAAATATCTATAACGAACCTATAATGGACGAGGGACTTCAATCAGCATATAAGTTTATGGCTATGCTAAAACAAGTAGCAACAGCTACTACACTTGGATTTAACCTTAAATCAGGTACTAGAGAAACATTACAAGGCATTTGAATTGGATTATCTAGAACTGCTGCTGGAATTTATGGTAAGGATCAATTTACTATGAAAGATTTTACCAAAGCAATGACGACAGTATTAAAGGAAGCTCCAAAGTCTATTGGAAAAATTACACTGTTAGAGTATATGAATTGACAATACGGTATGGCAAATTCTGATGCTGATCAATTACATCGAGAGATGAGTTTAAGTAAAATGGGAATCTTAAACTTTGATAGTAATCAGTTATATATGTTTTCAAGAGCTCCTGATATGTTACATCGAATGACAATATTAGTTGCAAAGATGATGCATGATGGATGTTTTGATGCGCATAGTGTTGTTAACGAAGAATTAGTATATGATTTTAAAAAGGATAAACGTTTCAGCTTATTACATTCTGCTAATCCTAACGTAAATAGCGAAGAATACCGTAAACAACATGCTTTATATATCACAATGCTAGAACAGTTTAATAGAGAAGGGTATAACTTAAAAGATGGAGATGCTTTACCTAAAGCTTATACAGCAAGAGAATCTGCTAGCATTAAATCATTTGCTGATATGTGTTTTGGACATTATGATAAAAATACTCAAATGTTAGCAAAGCACATGTTTTTAGGATCTTTTTTTCTACAATTCCGAACTTTTATATCTGCAAAACTAGAACAGTGAGTACTAAAGCCTGGTACCTATGATCAGGGGAGTTATAAAATAGCAGTCGATGAAAATGGAAATAAATTTGTAAGACGAATTACATTTGATGAAAATGGACAACCTATAGTAGATATTATACTTGAGAATGAACTTAAAGAAGGAGATAAATGAGAATATTTCTATGAATGAGTAGGTAGACCTCAGGAAGGAATAATGTGGTCTATGTTTTCGTATTTAAAAGCATTATCTACTCTTAATACATCTGAGTTTAATAAACTATGAAAAGACGATATAAAAAGAGCAAATCTATTCCTTTTCTTACATGATATGTTACTTATGTTATTATTGGGTTTATTAGTAAAAGCTCTATTTTCTTGAGATGATATCAAAGAGGAACCATGAATAAAACGTTGAACTGCAAGTGCTCTTTATGGATCTTTTCAAGATGGTCCTGTACAAAATATTATAGGTGGAATGATTGGAGATCTAAATCCTCCCGCATATAGTATATTTAAAAATATGTTTAATAATGTTGGAGATGTTATTACAGGTGATAAAAACCTATGAGAAGGTGTAACATCTAATTTTGGAGCACTTCGAGAACTAGGTACAGCTACATCATTATTTTAAAAAAAATACCCTACACGCCGAAGCATGTAGGGTATTTTTATTTTATATGTTATTATTTTCGTTTTGGAGTACCATTATTACAAACTGTACATTTCTCAACTTTAGTGCCTTGATTAAATACACGTATATATTTCCCATAAACTGTATCTTGATACTCATGAGAAATTTTATTTGATTCACAAATAGGACATCTTTTAATCGAACAAGCCATCTTGAACTAATTTTTTACAATTATTAAATAAATCTCTCAATGTTCCGTTATTTTCAATTAAATAAGAATAGGCTTTATCTTGATAAAGTTTATCTAATTCTGTTTCAGAAGAATGAGAACTTTTTTCACAGCCAGGTCGAGTTATATGAATAATAACAGCACCTAAATTATATGTAGTAATATTTTCAATAATAAACCTTTGGTCAGAAATAATAATATTCGATCCTCTATTATTTAAAGTAGACAGAATTCATAACCTATCTCCAAAATAAAAACGCATAATTTCTGTTCCAAAATATTGTAATATTTGTCTAATAGATAGAAAATAGTTTTTTGTCAAATTTGGATTTACACGTTTGATTTCTTTTGTAAATCTTGTATCTGACAATATTTTATCTTTAAAAGTATTAATATTAGATTCATCAACGTGAATTAACTGCAACGTATTAAAATCTACATAATACTGCTCTTTAAACTCTCTATCTTCAAAATTTTGTACGTTTGTATTTAATAATATTGCTAACATTTCTTTCATTTTATCAGCATAACGTACGATTTTATAATCTTTTTTAAATCATTTTAATCTACAGTATAAATCATATTTATGTAATATTTTAGGAGTACTAAGAAGATATTGTAACATTTTTGCTACAGTATCCTTACCACTTCACTTGTTCCCCTGAACGGAGATTATTTTTTGCATTAACTAAAACGTTTTCGTAATTGAATATCCTCTATCTCGGATAATCTTGTTACAGGAATTGAATTTTCAATATGTTGAAGTTCAATATAATTATAACTTTGGCTAAGGATTCGTTCTATAGAAGTTATCTGTTCTTTAGTAATAGATATATTATAAAAATATCCACCATATAACAACATCGAACCTGATTGTTTAATCCATCCATGTTCTTCTAACCACCTATCTGGAGTATTACAATCCTTTGGAATAATCTCTTGTTGTTGAAGTAAATCTGCAATCTTTATATGTAAAAAATTTGCTTTAGTTCCATTTAAACCATAATATTTTCCATCAGGTGCAAAATATCCTGCATTACAACAAAGTAGAGACGGATGTATTTCACTTAATTTATCTAATTCTAGTTGAGTAATAATATATCGATCAAGTTTTCCTTTATCATATAATGTTGCAATACTACTTGGATGATTTAGCTTATAAATAGTCTCTCGTAGTTGTTTAGAAGCTTTAGAAACTCGATCCGATATATCAGTATTATTAGGAAATAATTTCTCAATAATTATACTAATATTAGCAAATGTAAATAGATCTTTATCTAAACTTTCTTTTAGACTATTATAAGCGTATATAATCGGATCATCTAATAGTGTGGTAATATAGTTCTGAGATGAATCCGTTAATTTAATATAATCTGTAATATCAATAGTAATGCTTTTCTTCCAGTAAACAAATTGTCCAAATTGAATATCTTTATAGGTATCAGCAATACTATTAAGCTTACATTCTATTAAAGATAAAATATTCAAGGGATTTGTTTGAGGTACATCTACAACTTCTCCTTTGTTATTATCAGTATGTTTTAACGAATATTCTCCAGTTAATAATTTATTAATAGTTTGTTCATCAAGTCCTTCTAAACTATCTTTAAGTAAATTATAACCTTTATAATAATCAAAATCGCAACCTACTTTTTCTTGCGCTATTTTTAGTAGTAATTCTAACATTTTTATATCTAGTTTAGATAACCTCTTTTAATAAACTCTTCGTGTAGAGGATGAGCTAATTCATAAGCTTGAGGATGAGCTGCTTTGGAATCTCTTAGTTTAAAGAAATGTTTCCAATCAGGAATATATCCTGTCATTATAAGTTCTGTCTTTAAGGAGTTTGGTAACACTGTTCTTGCTTGTTGGGGTTTCCATCCTTGCTCTAATAAATCAAAGTAATCATGTTCAGACCAAAAGCAATCCGATAAGAATCTACCTTCAGAGGTGGTAGTTAAGGGATAAGCATTAATGTTGTTTTCATGTAACATTATTTGCTTATATTCACCATCCTCATAACTTTGTTTACTTATGTTGGTGTATTTCCCTGTTGGAATATCTATCCAACAAGGAATAATAAAGGTAACTTCATTACCAAACTTATCCTTATTAGAATAGTTGCAATACCTTGTACTCTCCTGAGCAAATGAAAATACTCTATGTCTTACAAATTCCAAATGTTACATTAAGGCTCTTTATCCTTAACTCTCTTCTTTTCAGAAGAGTATCGGACTATATCATTATCCAAAACGTGTAATATACACTTTCCATAGATTAAATAATCATTAAAAGCTTGCGTGAATTCTTTAGTATTCGCGAATTCTTTAGTATTTATTTCTATAGGTTTTGGATACCCAGTACTCGTGTCTAAATTATATTCTGATAACTTAGAAGTACACCAAGTTTTATATTTTAATTCTTTCTTAGTATACCATTTTCCAAACAAAGGTATTAATTTTTTCATATCAGTTTCATTAGTTGACTAAATTTCTAAGCATTTATATTGCATACAATTAATTTGAGATACAATAGGTCTCACAATATTAAGAAACTTTCTACCTTCTCTTGTAGAACATCTTAATCTATATTTACCTTTATTCAAATTAAGATTCCATTTAACATTCCAGTTTTTTTGAAAATAATCAATTATAACTTGATTTTCTTCTTTAGTTAAATATGTATTTAGATATAATTCCCATGCATGAATTTTGCCGTTTCTAACTTTTTTACAAAGAGACCCGTCATCCATCCACCAGATCGCTATAGCTGTTGAATTTAATCTATTTAAAGCTTTTAAAGGAATAGTTTTAACATTATTTTTATATAAGTAATTATATAAAACTCTAAAATATCTATGTGATTTTCCAGCTTTAACTCCTTTATAGCCATTATTATTAAATTCAATTATAGAAGGTTTATTACCCCCAAGAATAGAATGTAGTAAATTTATTTTCCATTCTAAATATTCTTTTTGATCTATACAGTGAATTAATGAAAATTCTTGATGAAATGCATTACAGTTTTTATATTTACAACAGGATATGTGACCGTCACCTAACACTAATCCAATTAATATTGCTTTTTCTTCTTTAGTCATATCAAACTTTTAGCTTGTTTATTTATATAATTTAGTTAGTCTCTGAACCTTCCAACTTTGTTAAAGGTTGGCTTGGCTGCTGATTAGCATGTTTATTAGCAACTGCAATACATAAATGAATAAAATCTTCTTGCGATAAATCATTCTTAGCTCAGTTAACATATTTAGTAACTCATTGGACATTTCCTACTTCATAACCTTTACTAGAATCTATTCTATCTAAAGATAGATTTAAATTTTGTTTAGTGTCATCAAGAGTATCATTTGGAAGTAATTTATATCCTGATAGAGCACATCTAAAATTTTGAGATTCTAATAACTTATATAAATATTCTGGAGTAAGATCTTCTGAATAAAATATTCCTCTAGATGCTGCACTTCTTTTAAAAGAGTTTAAGAATCCTTCTCTAAATCCAGATATTATATTACCAGAAGTACACCTTCTGCATTTAAAATATTTATTTGGATTTAATATTTGGGAAGCAGGCATATAATGTTCATTCTCGCACTCACATCTTACTAAATATACTAATTGAGAGTTTCTTCTATGTGGTCCAGATATTACTGTATAAGATTTATATTTCTTACCTATATCAACGTTAACTCTTCTAGCTAAATTACTACATTCCTTACACATCTTGCTCTTTCCCAATTTTAAACCTGAGCTTTGAACGTATTGTTCTTTACCACATTTACATCTACATAAATACATGGTAGCACCATTTCGATTTATTGACTTATCGTCAATTACAGTCCAATCATTAAATTTATCACCTATTTTCATATTATAACTATTAAATTTATTATAATACAAATATAGTAATAAATTTTTAAATAACCTAATAAATTTAGCTTTCCAGCAATTCACTGGGTTTTCTTAATATATCACTATATTAAGCCACAAATTTCTTATGGGATACTCCTCTATCGCAAATAAAACGTACCATGATTCTTTTTTCATGAAATTCTGTAGGATCACAGAGATATTGTAAATCGTCAAGCCAATTATTTTCTACGAGTACTCTAAAATTAGTAGTAATATATATTCCCTGAAAATCACACATACGATCAGTATTTACTACTGAATATTTATTAGAAGAATATTTACCTCCAATACTACGTCTCCAACTTCCAATTGTAGATACATCGTAGGTATCTTTTAAATATACAGTACCATGTTCACACATGGCAAGGTGCTTGGACTTAATCATACGATCTACAAATTCTTTTGCACTTCCTTCTTTTATATTAGATTCAGATTTGTAGCAATTTCTTCCTGCAAGTTCAATAGCCTTATATATTCCTTCTAAACCTGGTTCTTGTTCAATTATTTCAAAAGATGGTTTAATTAATCTCATATCTAGTCAATATAATTAAATATATTCTTTTATTTTACTTTCTAAATCTTCTTTAGAAATAGTACCAACATGCCTCCATATTTCAACTCCATCCTTTTCAATAACTAAAACAGGAATGTTTCTAATTTTATATTTAACTAATAGATCGTGCTCTGCTGTATTAGTATCTACCTCTTCTATTTGAATTTGATCCTTAAATTGAGGTTGAATTTCTTCAAGAATTGTAGACATTGCGTGACAAGGCGCACAAAAGTCAGCACCAAACTTTAATAATTTTAACATAACTTTTTTCTTAATTTATATTGTGAGATATTTAGTATTTCAGAGGCATGTTTAATAGATTTATATTTAACTCCATCAATAATAATCTCTCTGCCTTTATGTATTGGCACTTCAAGATTATTATCGTCAGCATATTTAAAAATATATCCATTGCATGTTTTCTTCTTTCCGTTTAAACAAGCTCCGATTCTTCAATTAGGATAAGCTTGTTGCGCTTCCTTTCGAGTTGGTCATGTTTTAATTAAATTTAATTGTAAATCATATTGATTTACGGGTTTTAAAGAAGGCTTAATTATTTCTTCTTTATTAATGGTTTTCTCATAACTAAATATGTATCCACAAGCCGTTTTAGTTCGATATTTAGGATTACAACAATTGGCTATTGCACTAGGTACAGTATCATAAAAGGCTGCAACTTCAACAGTAGAATGTCATTCTTTAATAAATTGCCCATTCAGATCATATTGATATACTTTTTTAGAGGTATCTGCTGTCGTTAAGCCTCCATCTAAAATATTATAACATTTACCTCCATTTTTGTATTTTGCGATATATTGTTTTTCAAATTCTTCTGCTTCTTCTTGAGTTAAACCAGTTAATAATATTTCATGCGTAAAGTTTTCTCAGCCGTATTTTTTAATCGCATTATAAAAATATGGATGTCTTCTGTACCCTAATCCGTTATTTCATCGAACTAGAGGATTTTGCTTAGTTATTCCAATGTAGACTCCATTCGAAGGACTCGTGTGCTTATATAAGCATCATTTATTGTTTCTCATAATTAAATATTTTTAAATTTTTTTTGGTGTACAAATATAAATAATTTTATTTATAACACCAAAAAAATTTAAAAATATTTAATTTAGTTTCAATATAT
>ULYD01031971.1_pt1 | contig 25503 bp, 8 predicted proteins | sample 1961831 | NCBI WGS metagenome assembly ULYD01 (sample SAMEA4835854, study PRJEB28245) | human gut metagenome | biome: gut microbiome; material: fecal sample | place: Denmark | collected 2008 | reverse complement strand
CCGATACCTCCGATTCGCCTACATTGTATAAACGTGGACACGCCGGAAGCAAACAATGCCATGGAAACCAAGAAACTGGTCGTCTCTATATCCAACTTCAAAGCCCCGGCTATGATAAGCGGCGGGGTGATGATAGCCACGAAAATGGCCAATAAATGCTGCAAGGCTGCAAATAAAGTTTCGCGCAAAGGCGGTCGGTCGTTCAACCCGTATATCAACTCTGCTTTTAATTCGGACTTGTTTGATTCTTCCATTGGTTTCTTCTTGTGTACGTTTGATTAATATGTAGAAAAATACCCTACTTTAATAATTTGGGCGCAAAGGTACGAAAAAAACAGTAAAGGAAGCAGGTCTGTTTCGCTTTCTCCTGACAATTAAGAGGCATTTCGAGCCAAATGTTAAAAAATCGAGGGCAAATTAGGTATTTTCGCTCCGTCGTTCGTCCTATATATAAAACGTGATTGGAATCGGTGTTACGGCCAACAGGTTCAGCCGTAACAGTCCGAAAAAGATTGAACCTTACTTTTTACTATTATGGGAAAAAACGACTTTTTTAAGGATTTGCCGCGCAGAGGGGCCAAGCATCTGCTGGCCACAATGGCGTGGGCTGCTTTTTGCACGGGAACTGTGTATGCACAAGAATGGATTGATGTGACAGACACTTACATCACCAATGCAGACTTCTCCACCGGTACGACGGACGGGTGGGACGCCGGGACTGCGCTTCCCGGCGTGAATGCCACATGGTTGAATGCAGAGTTCTTCCAGTCTTATAATTCTGCCTCGCAAAACGTGTTAGGATTGAAAGCCGGTCATTACAAACTTACGGTGCAAGGATTCCACCGTGCAGGCGGAAATGATAATGGAGCGGCCTACAACGCCGGCACGGAAGTTATCAATGCTTACCTGTTTGCAGGAAAGGATTCGGTGAAGCTAAAGTCCTTGTACAGCGAACCTGCAGATGCCAGTGTAGCCAACCAGTTGAACGGATGGCCCGACGGTATGGAAGGGTTGAACGCTTGGCTGACCAAATATCCCGAAAGCTATCTGAACGAGGTGACATTCACCGTACAACAAGACGGAAGCGGCATGCTGATGGGGATTGCATCCAATACCAATGCGGGTAAAACATGGTCTTGTTGGGACAATTTCAAACTGTATTTCGAGGGAAGCGCGTTTGATGCCTTCTCCGTCAAAATCTCAAAATTGGAAACGCTGCGCGATTCGTTGGAAACTTTGGGTATAGCGTCCGCCTCCGAGTTGACCGCCCTCGTCGAACGGTACGGCAGCTACAATGAAAACACTCCGGAGGAGGAAATCGCCGCCGCATCTGTTATCCTCGAAGAAAACACAGCCACAGCTTTAGGGCTTTGTACGAAGGGGGCTGAGTTGATAGCAAGCATGGCCAAAGCAACCGAGCTGTTGACGCAAATGGAAGATGGGACATATAATGTGACAGATGCCGTAAAGCAAGAACTGCAAGACGCTGTCGGAACTGCGGAAGAGGTTCTGAAACTGTCCACAATGAAAGAAGTCACTGAAGCAATTGACGACGGCATTACGGCCATGAACACGGCAACATCCAATGCCGTGGATTACATCAGCCTAAGCTATTCATTACAGAAAGCCAAAGCATTGGCCGACCATATCGGCGGTTTGGCAGAAACCGAAGCTTACAAGAAAGTTGCTGAATTGTTGGCCTCCACGGAATTGGTTTACGACGATGTGGCTTTGGCCGCACAGGCTCTCAATGCAGAATGCCGTACAGCCATGACTCCGGAGTTCCTTTCTACGGCATCCGATGACAATCCGATAGAACTTACCAGTTTCATTGTCAATCCGAACGTATTCCAAACCGTATCGGAAATGGCTCCTCCTTCCGGTTGGGATTGCGACAAAGGGGCTGCGGACGGTACGTGGTACACGTCTACGGAAGGTACAGGTAATTCAGATCTTTTCTGCAACAGTTGGACCGGTTCCCGTCTGAACCCCTCACGCTATGGCCAAACTATAGGAAGCGACGAAGAAGGAGCGGTGAAGTTACCGGACGGACTGTACATATTGAAAGCAGCCACTTATACAAACGCCGGAGCGGCCAACGTACTCTTGTACGCCTCGACAGACAGCGTGGATTTCGCCTTTGCGGAAAGCAACGAAGATTGGGACACTTATGTAGAAGCACGCGACGCTCTGGCCACAACGACGGAAACAGAGAACTTCGAAGTGCGCGACGGTAAACTTCATATCGGTATGGTTTGCGTAGGCACGACAGGTGGAAACGGTAAAAGTTGGTATGCCGACAACTTCCGCCTTTATTACATCAAGAGCGATGTAATCTCTGCTTACCGCGACCGTCTGCAAGCCCGACTGGATGAAGCGGCCCTGCTGCATGAAAAGATGGTGGAAGCCGGTATCGACGACAGCGACGACCTCGGTTTTGCCTTGGATCCGGAAGACGGTTATCTCGACATCATCGAATCCGGAACACAAGAAGAGCTACAATTAGCCATCGAGGATATGGACCGCATGTTGGAAGAAGGCAACACGATTATTACAAATTATGAAACCCTCACGCCTCTCTTAAGCAACGGTACCGTTTTGAATGGTCAATTAAATGAAGGTCTGGTTGTAGCCCAACCTAAGGTTACGGCCGATTTCTCCATGGCATTGGAGGACGCTGCGGCTTACGCGGAAAAGATGACATGGGGAAATTACTTGGACGAAAGGATCGTTGAGAAGACAACTGTATTGAACGATGCGACCGAAGCCTTGAAAGCTTCCATCGCGCTCTGCTTCCCGTTGGGTAAAGCCAAAACCTTGGCCGACCAAATCGGCGGATTGACCGAAAGCGAAGCGTATAAAAACGTGGTGGCACTTTTGAAAAGCGATGAGATTGACCAAATCGATGCCGACGAATTCACGGAACTGTTGAAGATGGAATGTGTGGAAGCCATGACACAGGACGTGAAAGAAAGCGCCAAAGAAAACCCGTTGGACATGACGAGTTTCATTGTCAATCCGAATATCTATCAAAATGCAGTGGACGACAATAATACGCCAATCAACACCGTAGCCAACGGTTGGGAGTGCCAAACGACGGCTGACAGTCAGGAACGTACCAAAGCAACGAGCGGCGACACTTGGTTGTATTGTTGGAGCTGGTCCGGAAAAGCAAGCAACAACATCGCTTCTTCTACCGATTACCATCAAGTTTTGGGCAACTATGGGGCACAAGAAAGCAAGGTCGCTTTACCCGATGGAGCTTACCGTTTGGAGGCCGCCACTTGGTGTACGAAGACTCCGGAACTGTTGCAGTTGTATGCCTTGACGCGCAATGTGTCTACCGAGATTGTACCCGACATCAACCAAAACGACAGCACGGTTTACGTATTCAGCGACAGCGTATACGCGGAAGCTGTTTTCAATGCCGATACCGACACATGGGACATCGCTCAAAACACGTTGTCTACCACCACGGTCATACCGGAAATTTATGTAGAAAACGGAAGCCTGGTCATCGGTATCAAGGGAAGCGGTGTCATTACCGGGAACGGACAATATTGGTTTGCTGATAATTTCCGCCTTTATTACGTAGGTCCGAACAAAGGCGACAATATCTCGGCTCCCGCCATGGATAACAATGACCTGATGAAAGAAGTGGATGTATATGACTTGTCCGGCCGGATGGTACGCAGACAAGTAAGGAAGTCCGAGGCTCTGCGCGGTCTGCATAAGGGTATCTACATCATGGACGGAAAGAAATACGTAGTGAAATAGAGCAGAATGAAGTAAAATGCAATTCAGGCAGACAGGCCACCAACCATTTTTTCAGGGGACGGCCTGCCTGCCTTTTCAACACAACAGCAAAAATCAACGATGAATTTATGAAAAAGTATGTTTCTCTTGTCTTGTTCTCCTTACTGAGTTGGGCCGTCTGTGCAAAAGACTTTCCGAAAGTCATCCTTGCCGGAGACTATCCCGACCCCACCATCCTGCGCGACGGGAAGGATTACTACATGACGCATTCTCCTTTTTATTATGCGCCGGGCTTCCTCATCTGGCATTCCCAGGACTTGGAACATTGGGAACCGGTATGCCGTGCCATGGCACAATGGGAAGGCTCGGCCATGGCACCGGATTTGGTGAAGTATAATAATAGGTATTACATCTATTATCCGGCTGCCGGGACGAACTGGGTGATATGGGCGGACGACATCCGTGGGCCGTGGAGCGCACCGAAAGATTTGAAGGTGAGCGGCATCGACCCCGGACATGTGGCCGATGCGGATGGAAAACGTTCCCTCTTTCTCTCCGAAGGCAAAGTCGTGCAGCTCTCCGACGACGGATTGTCTACGGTGGGCGAGGTGAAAAAGGTCTACGACGGTTGGCCCTATCCCCGGAACTGGCGGACGGAAGGCATGTATCTGGAATCTCCGAAACTGAACTACCACAACGGCTACTATTACCTCACGTCGGCCGAAGGCGGAACTGCCGGACCGGGCACCAGTCACATGGTCGTGACGGCACGCTCGAAAAGCGTACTCGGTCCGTGGGAGAACTCTCCGTTCAACCCGTTGGTGCACACTTACAGTGAAAGAGAAAGCTGGTGGTCCAGGGGGCACGGCACACTGATAGACGACGTAAACGGAAACTGGTGGGTGGTGTACCACGCATACGCCAAAGGTTACCACACTTTGGGACGTCAAACCCTTATCGAACCGATCGAGTGGACACCGGACGGATGGTGTCGTGCCAAGTCCACAGGCACGTTTCCCAAGGCAGAGGTTCCCGTCCGTCACGGTCTGAAACTTTCCGACGACTTCCAAGGAGCGGAACTGGGCCTGCAATGGACGTTCTGGAAAGAATATGCCCCGAAAGCCGTGACCCTCGAAAACCGTACACTGCGGCTGAAAGCTAAAGGCAAGACTCCGGCAAACGGCCGTTTGTTGTTGGCTACCGCAGAAGACAAGAACTACGAAACCCAAGTTGAAGTCACGGTAGGGAAAAACAATACAGCCGGACTCCTGCTTTATTACAGCGAAAAAGCATACGCCGGACTGGTGTCGGACGGCAAGACATTCACCGTCTACCGGCACGCCGGACAAAAGACAGAAATGCCCAACACGTTAGGCCGACAGTTCACGGTACGGATAAAGAACCAAGGCAACCACGTCTCCATATCAGTTGGAAAGGACGGAAAGGAATGGACCACACTGGCCGAAGGCATAGATGTGTCCGGCATGCACCACAACGCCTACAAGGGGTTCTATGCCTTACGTATAGGGTTGGTTTCCATCGGGAAAGGCGAAGCCGCTTTCCACCGGTTCCGTTATAAAAACGCCGTGCCGCAGGAAAAAGACCTAAGTGCCTACCTGATGGTGTTCCACAAGGACGAAACGCACGGCCTTTACATGGCATTGAGCCGCGACGGATACACGTTCACGGCTCTGAACGACGGGGAACCCGTCTTGGCCGGCGATACGATTGCTTACCAAAGAGGGATACGCGACCCCTATATCTACCGTGGACCGGACGGCGCATTCTATTTGGCCATGACCGACTTACATGTCTTTGCCCGTCGCGACGGCTACCGCGAAACGGAGTGGGAGCGCGACCGTAACATGTACGGTTGGGGAAACAATAAGGGACTGGTACTGATGAAGTCGTGGGACTTGGTAAACTGGAAACGCGCCAACATCCGTTTCGACCAACTGACGGCCGGATTGAGTGAAATAGGCTGTGCATGGGCACCCGAAATTGCCTACGACGAACGGGTGGGCAAACTGATGATTTACTACACCATGCGCTTCCGCAACGAACGCAACAAACTGTATTACGTGTACGTAAACGATGATTTCGACCGTATCGAGAGCCTGCCCCAACTGCTCTACGAATACCCGGACGAAACGGTTTCGGCCATCGACGGTGACATCACCAAAGTAGGGGATAAGTACCATCTTTTCTACGTGGCCCACGACGGACAGCCGGGTATCAAGCAGGCCATTTCCGACCGTATCAGCGGAGACTACGAATACGATCCGCGTTGGTACGACTTTGAACCGAAATCTTGCGAGGCTCCTACGGTATGGAAACGCCTCGGAGAGGACAAATGGGTGCTGATGTACGATGTATATAGTATCACGCCACACAATTTCGCCTTTACCGAAACGTCGGACTTCATCACGTTTAAAAATCTGGGACGTTTCAACGAAGGAGTGATGAAATCCACGAATTTCAATGCTCCCAAGCATGGAGCCGTGGTGCATCTGACAGCCGAGGAGGCCGACAAGCTTGAAGCTTACTGGCTCAAGAACAAACGGAAATACGTTTCCACGGCATCCATACAGAAAAATCCCCTGTTCCCCGGTTATTATGCCGACCCGGAAATACTGTATTCCGAGCAAACGCAAAAATACTACGTTTATCCCACGACGGACGGTATACCGAGATGGGGCGGCACAAGCTTCAAGGCTTTCTCGTCCGCCGACTTGAAAACGTGGAAAGAAGAGCGTGTCGTGTTGGATTTGAGACAGGTTTCATGGGCGAAAAAGAACGCATGGGCACCTTGTATCATCGAGAAAAAACAAACAGACGGCAGTTACAAGTATTATTTTTACTACACGGCAGAGAAGCAAGTGGGCGTGGCGGTAGCCGACCATCCGCTCGGCCCGTTCAAGGACAGCGGCCAACCGCTGATAGGGAAGGGACTTCCGGGCGGAATGAAACGCGGACAGAATATCGACCCAGACGTTTTCACCGACCCCGTGAGCGGCAAGACTTATTTGTACTGGGGCAACTATTACATGGCCGTGTGTGAACTGAACGACGACATGGTATCCGTCAAACCGAACACCACGAAGATACTCATCGACAACGACCGGCATTACAGTGAAGCGCCTTACGTCTTTTACCGCGACGGATACTATTATTTCACATGGTCTAAAAACGACACGCGGAGCGCGGACTACGAAGTCCGTTACGTGCGCTCCAAGTCCCCCGTCGGCCCGATCGACCCGTCGGAAAGCCGGGTGGTAGTCTGCAAAAAGCCCGACCAGGGCATTTATGCCACAGGCCACCAATCCTTCCTGCAAGTGCCCGGCACAGACGAATGGTACATCGTCTACCACCGCTTCAAGTTCCCCGACGGCATCACGATGGGGCGTGAAGCGGGTTATCACCGCGAAGTCTGCATGGACCGCGTGTTTTTCAATGAAGACGGCACAATAAAACAAGTCGTTCCAAGTCTATAATAAAGAGCATATCATATACATTTATAAACAAAATCGACATACGATGAAACGAATATTATTGGGTATATTAGGCGTATGCGCATGCCATGCCTACGCACAAACATTCAAGGAGTGGCAAGACCCTGAGATCAATGCCGTCAACCGTGCCCCCATGCACACCGACTTTTTTGCCTATGAAAGTACGGAACTGGCGGCAAAAGGAATGAAAGAACTGTCCGGAAACTTCATGAGCCTGAACGGGAACTGGAAATTCAACTGGGTGGAACATGCGGATGCACGTCCGGAAGGCTTCTGGAAGACGGATTTCAACGACAAAGGCTGGGTGGATTTCCCGGTTCCGGGCGTGTGGGAACTGAACGGTTATGATGTCCCGGTATACGCAGGAGTGGATTTCGGATGGAAAGGCTATGAAGGGCGCACGTTCAAGAAGCCGCCCCATGTCCCGACGGAAAACAACCACGTAGGTTCCTACCGCCGTGAAGTGGTGATTCCTTCAGACTGGAAAGGGAAAGACATCATCGCCCATTTCGGTGCCGTGTCTTCCAACATGTACCTATGGGTCAACGGAAAGTTTGTGGGCTACAGCGAGGACAGCAAAATGGAGGCGGAGTTCGACCTGACCCCTTACCTGAAACCGGGGCAAAAGAACCTGATAGCCTTCCAAGTGTTCCGTTGGTGCGACGGCAGCTACTTGGAGGACCAGGATTTCTTCCGTTACAGCGGCGTATCACGCGACTGCTACCTCTACGTGCGCCACGCCAAGCGGATAGAAGACCTTCGGGTCACTCCCGACTTGGACGACCGGTATCAGGACGGGACACTGGAAGTCCGTATGGATGTAAAGGGCAAGGCCCGCATTACACTCGAATTACTCGATGCACGCGGGGAAACCGTCTGCATGAAAGAAGTCCGCGAAACGGGAACCCCATCCGTTGTCATGCCGGTGAAGAACCCGCATAAATGGACGGCAGAGACGCCCTACCTCTACACCCTCAGGGCTACACTGAAAGACGGAAACGCCATCCGAGAAGTCATACCCGTAAAAGTGGGATTCCGGAAAATCGAAATCAAGGACAGCCAACTTTTGGTAAATGGGCAGCCCGTGCTCATCAAAGGAGTAAACCGTCATGAGATGGATCCCGACGGAGGCTCGTATGTCACCCGCGAGAGGATGCTCCAAGACATACAACTCATGAAGAAATTCAATGTCAATGCCGTGCGCACCTGCCACTATCCGGACGATCCGTATTGGTATGAACTGTGCGACCGTTACGGCCTTTACATCGTAGCCGAAGCCAATCTCGAAAGCCACGGCATGGGTTTCAAGGAAAAGTCGTTGGCCAAAGACCCGGCTTACAAGAAAGCGCATCTGGAACGCAACCAACGCAACGTGCAGTGCAACTTCAACCATCCGAGTATCATCTTGTGGTCGATGGGCAACGAGTGTGGCGACGGTTCGAACTTCGAGGCCTGTTACGACTGGATCAAACAGGAAGACCCCAGCCGCTTCGTCCACTTTGAACAAGCTTACGACACCGGTTCCAATACCGATGTCTACTGTCCGATGTATCCCACTTACTCCCGTTGCATCAAGTATTGCGAGGACGACAACAAACAGAAACCCTTCATTATGTGCGAATATGCCCATGCCATGGGGAACGCTTTGGGCGACTTCAACGTCTATTGGGACTTAATCCGGAAGTATCCCAAGTTCCAAGGCGGTTTCATCTGGGACTGGGTGGACCAGTCGCCAAGATGGACCGGCCGCAACGGGGAAATGATATACGGTTACGACGGGGACTTCGACGATTATAAGACCAAGGATGACAATTACATGGTCAACGGCTTGTTCGGTCCCGACCGTGTACCGAACCCGCACAGCTACGAAGTGAGATACTTCTACCAGAACATCTGGACCACGCCCGGAGATTTGTCGAAAGGCGAAATCAAGATATACAATGAAAATTTCTTCCGCGACCTTTCAGCGTACGTCATGGAGTGGGAAACACTGAAAGACGGAAAAGTCATGCGCAGCGGAACGGTGGAACGGATAGATTGCCAACCGCAACAAACCGCCATGATGACCTTGGACTGGGGCGAAACTGACGGGGAAGGCGAATGGTTGCTCAACGTGAGATACCTGCAACGGGAAAGAGAAGGCATCATTCCGGCGCGTCACGTGGTGGCCAAGGCACAAATCGAACTCCGGCCTTATCAGGCACCGGACATGGTTTTGAAGAACGAAAGCGTGCGTTACATTCCGGATGTCGTCCCGCAAGTCAACGACCGTAATCTGGCCCATCTGATTATCACGGGAGAGAACTTCCGGGTACGTTTCAACAAGATGACCGGATACATGGAACGCTATGCCGTGGACCGGACGGAGTTCATCCGGAAAGGCGATGCGCTGACACCGAACTTCTGGCGCGCCCCGACCGACAATGATTACGGTGCCAAACTGCAACACAAATATGCGGCTTGGAAAAATCCCGACCTGCGTCTCACGTCGTTAAAACACGAAACGAAAGAAGGACAGGTCGTCGTGTCGGCGGAATACGACATGAGGAGCGTGTCGGCCAAGCTTTACCTGACCTATACCATCAACAACCGGGGAGCCGTAAAGGTCAACCAAAAGATGGTGGCCGACAAAGGGAAAAAGGCATCCGACATGTTCCGCTTCGGCATGCAACTGGTCATGCCCAAGGATTTTGAATACGTTTCTTACTACGGACGCGGGCCGGTGGAGAATTACAGCAACCGCAACTACAGCACAGACCTCGGCATTTATCACCAGACCGTAAACGAACAGTTCTATCCCTACATCCGTCCGCAAGAGACGGGCACGAAAACAGACATCCGTTGGTGGAAAGTCCTCGACGTGAAAGGCACGGGGTTGCAGTTCGTGGCCGATGCCCCGTTCTCGGCTTCCTCCCTGCACTACACCATCGAATCGTTGGACGAAGGACCGGTGAAGAAACAGGGACATTCGCAGGAAGTGGAAAAGGCTGACCTGACCAACGTACTGATAGACAAGGCGCAGATGGGGCTGGCTTGTATCGACAGTTGGGGGGCCATGCCCGAACCGGAATTCCGCCTGCCGTATGAAGATTATGAGTTCACCTTCATCATGACCCCTGTTTCTCACAATTACCCATTATATTGACCGAAGATATGAATATCCTGAAACCTTTTATGGCACTTTGCCTCATGCAGGCTTTGCCATCTGTAGCTCAAATCGGTAAAATCACTCAACCGGTAAGATTGACCGTGGATGCTTCACGGCAAATTGCCACGGTCAGCAAACTTTTCAACGGAACCAATATCGAAGACCTGAACAATCAGACCAATGGAGGTATTTTCAGCCAATTGCTCCATGGGGAGGCCTTCGAAGAAAATATTGATGTGGACTTTCTTAACCTTTCACGCGAAGATTACTCCAAGGTGTATGTCGTATTGGACGAAAGGCGGATTCCGCACCTGAAGTCGCAAACAGACATATACCATCGGATTACATGGAATAACCGGGAGGAAAAATATGATTTCAATTCGAAAGACATTTATGACACACGTCCGCTCAAACATCCCCGTATCATTTCAGGATGGCGGTTTCCGGGTCAGTTCCTTCCTTTCGACTCCTTGCCGGAAAACATACGGAAAACCATGTGGGAACGCATCAACGGCAACGAACAAATCTCGAAATATTGGAGCAAACAAGTGGACGGAAAGCCGTCTTATCGTTATGAGCTGATCCGCGACGGGAAGGCGTATATCGGGCGGCAAACCCAAGTGGTTTATTTCGAGGGAGGTACGGGCGAAGTGGGACTTTCCAATCACGGCCTCTATCGGATGGGCATCCGTTTCGACCAAGGGAAAAATTACGAAGGCGTACTACGTGTCAGAACGGACAAGGCACAAAGCCTCTACGTGTCGCTTCGTGACGGTCAAGGCAAGGTGTTGGTCGAAAAATCCTGTGAGTTAAAAGGTGACGGTACTTACGAAAAAGTGGATTTTGAACTGGTTCCCACCACGGGAACTACCGACGGGAGTTTCTGCATTTCACTCAAGTCACCGGGGAAAGTTGAACTCGGCTTCGCTTTCCTCCAACCCGGCGAATGGGGACGTGTTAAAGGTTATCCGCTCCGTAAGATGTTCGTTGATGCTTTGAAACGTCAAGGCATAGCCGCCTTCCGGTATAACGGTTCCATGGTGGATGTGGGTGCAGATACCTATCTTTACCGTTGGAAAAAGATGCTCGGTCCTATTGACGGTCGTCGGGTGGCTTTCCGTAGCGGATTCAATATGTACTCTACACACAGCTTTGGGTTTGAAGAAATGTTGAAAGCCGCTGAGGCTGTCGGTGCTGAGGCTATTATCGGTCTTTGTATGGATGAAACAGCCGAGGACATTCGTGACTTTGTGGAATATGTGAATGGAGGTACGGATACCGAATGGGGGCGGGTGCGCGCCGGTTACGGTCATGCGGCACCATACGGATTGAAGTATATCCAAGTGGACAATGAACGGAAGCTTACGCGTGGCTATTTGGAATGCGTCAAAAAGTTTGCAGAAGCCGCATGGAAAGTCGATCCGGAAATGACCATCATGACTTCGCTGAACATCGGGGCGAACGGGTACCGTCGTGGTACGCCTGAGTATGCCTTGGCTGCTGAATTGGCCGGATGGTTCATTGGCAAAGGGAAAGGCGAAAAACTGGCGTGGGATGCTCACTACGACGGCACCATCCCGTTTGCCGATTCCGGAGCCAAGTTTGAAAACACAATGGGCATTACCTTGCAACGGGAACTGGCCAAAGACTTCCCGGGCTTCAAGCTTGTCCTGACTCCGATGGAGGAAAATGGTGGGCGTTGTGATTGGGACAGGGGATTGGCGCATGCCCACAACTGGAACACGTTGCAACGCTACGGTGATTGTTTTCGTATGATAGGAACGGCCAATACTTTCCAACCCCACGGGCTCCACTACGACTGGAACCAAGGACGTATCCATTTTCTGGCCGATACGTTGTGGTTCCAACCTTCGGCTCACATCGACGAAATGATGATGAAAACATGGAAGCCGGATGTCGTGGCTACGGAAAGCAGCGATCCCGTGTTGGACATCACCGCCAAAACAGACTCTGGGAAAAAGGAACTGACACTGTATGTGGCCAATTTGGGAGACCGTCCACGTGAAGCCGTGTTAGACCTTCGTGGTTTCAACTTCAGGGGAAAGGCTGAGATACAAACTATCGGCGGTTGTGGACTGACTGAATACAACACTTACGACCGTAAGGAAAACGTGGTATTCAGAGCGTCTACGGGTAAGTTTTCGAGTAAGGGCACACGTTACACCTTCCCGAAATACTCCTATACAATCATAACATTGAAAAAATAAACCAACATTAACATGAATATTTCAAAGCTTTTAATAGGTATAGCCTTGGGGCAGTTTCTTGTCCATCCCGCACGGGCGGCACAACCCGATTCCGTATATATTTTCCCTTATCCCACAACGAATGACAATGGGAGACGCGGCATGCAGCTTATGTGGAGCGCGGACCGCACGTGTTGGAATGACGTAGCAGGAGGAATGGTATTCCTGAAGTGTGATTTCGGTCCTTGGAAACATGTGTACCGTCCGCGGTTGGTGCAAGACCGGGCAGATGGGCTGTGGCATTGTTTTTGGGACTTGACACCGGACGGTAGTGCAATGGGCTGCGCTTCCTCAAGCGACCTGATACGATGGACTCCACAAGAGTTTTTCATGTCTGGCGAGCAATCCCGTCATGAGGTGAAAGACGGCCGTATGCCAGTGGCTGACACGGTGCAAGTCGGCGACAAGACGATCGCGGGATATGCCCTGAAAGTGCCTTACCGTATGGTTGAGGGGTTGGAACGCCATGGCATATACCGTTCTGCCCTCAATGCCCAGAGGGGCGAGCGTGCCGAACACGACGCGGCCCGGTTTGCCGGACTGCAAACGGTCAATGCACGGATTACCGTGGACGAAGGCCGGGCGAAACCCATCAGTGAGAACCTGATTGGCGTGTTCTTTGAAGACTTGAATTACGCAGCCGACGGCGGACTGTATGCCGAACTGGTGCAGAACCGGGATTTCGAATATTCCGAAGCCGACGGCAACAAGGACCGGAACTGGAACAGCCGCTACGCGTGGAGCGTGGAGGGCGAGGGCATGGCATTCGACGTGTCTACGGAACAGCCCGTTCATCCCAACAATTCCCATTACGCCGTGCTCGACGTGGCGCAGCCCGGCGGCGGCTTCACGAATACGGGATTCGACGGCATCGCGGTGAAGGAAGGCGAGAAGTACGACTTTTCGCTTTTCACCCGTACGCCGGATGGCAAGGGAGGCGGAAAGGCCGTGGTACGTCTGGTCGACCCACAGGGAAAGACCGTGGCCGAGACCACCGTCAAGCTGTCCTCCAAAACCTGGAAGAAACGGGAAGCTGTGCTGAAAGCCACGGCCACCGTGGCACAGGCCCGGCTCGTCATCATCCCGCAGTCTGCCGGACGGTATGCCCTCGACATGATTTCACTGTTCCCACAAAAGACATTCAAGGGACGGAAGAACGGGCTTCGCGCCGACTTGGCTCAGGCCATTGCCGACATCCGTCCGCGTTTCGTCCGCTTCCCCGGCGGATGTCTGGCCCACGGGGACGGGGTGGACAACATCTATCATTGGAAAGAGACCATCGGCCCGTTGGAAGCCCGAAAACCGGCGGCCAACATCTGGCGTTACCACCAGACGCGCGGTTTGGGCTACTTCGAGTATTTCCAGTTCTGCGAGGACATCGGTGCCGAACCGCTGCCGGTCGTGGCCGCAGGCGTGCCTTGCCAGAACTCCGGTATCGGAGGCCCGAGCCATCACTCTAAAGATATTGTGACAAGCCTTGGGCAACAGGGCGGCATCCCGATAGAGGAGATGGGGCAGTACATACAGGACGTGCTCGACCTGATTGAATATGCCAACGGTGATGCCAAAACCACACGGTGGGGACGCGAACGGGCCAAGGCCGGACATCCCGAACCGTTCAACCTGAAATACATCGGACTGGGCAACGAAGACCTCATCAGCCGCGTGTTCACGGAACGGTTTACGATGATTTATGAAGCCATCCAGGCCAAATATCCCGACATCGTAGTCATCGGCACGACGGGGCCGTTCAGCGAGGGGACAGACTATGAAGAAGGATGGGCTTTGGCCGACCGTTTGAAACTACCCATGGTGGACGAGCATAATTACAACACGCCGGGATGGTTCATTTACAACCAAGATTACTACGACCATTATGACCGACATAAGTCCAAGGTCTACTTGGGGGAATATGCGGCCCATGTCCCGGGACGTCCGAGCAATATCGAGACGGGATTGGCAGCGGCTTTGTTCCTGACTTCGGTAGAGCGCAACGGCGATGTGGTGAGCATGACATCATACGCTCCGCTCTTGGCCAAGGAAGGGCATACGCAATGGAGGCCGGATTTGATTTACTTCAACAACACGGAAGTGAAACCCACTGTGGATTATTACGTGCAGCAAATGTACGGGCAGCATGCCGGAAATAAGTACCTGCCCTCTACGCTGACGGTGGATAACCGGCGGCATGATGTGCGTAGCCGCGTGGGCGTTTCCGTGGTGAAAGACGGCGAAAGCGGTGACCTTATCGTGAAATTGGTGAACCTGCTCCCGGTGGCGGTCAAAACGGATGTGGAAATCCCGTCGTTGGCCGGACATCAAGCCGTAGGGCAGAAGACCGTCCTTTCGGGTCGCCCGTCCGACACGAATGTCGTACCGGTAGAAAGCGCAATGGAAATAGGGGAGAAGTTCCCCTATGAAATGCCGGCCTATTCCTTCACGGTTATCAGGATAAAACGCGAATGTAAGTAGATGTCTCGATAACGAAAGGGATAAGACAGAAGAACAAAAGGACAAAAGGCTGCGCAAGCCAAAATATTTTGTTCTTTTGTTCTTCTGTCTCATTTTATCGTTTTGTCAATCTGTCAATCCCCCCCTCACGAGAATCGCGTATTTGTCCTTTGGTCCGAAGCCGGAAATAAATAAGGCATTCTCGCGAGGGCGGGATTTTAACTTGCTGTAAGCATAGACTTGTTTTTACTTTCTTTTCGTCCGGCAGCAAGGAAGTAGATGCGGAAGGAAGCGGTCGGCCTGTCAGCCGGACGCGAATATCCGGAACACTTTGATTCCGTTCTTGCGAGACGGATTTTCTTCGGATAGCGTCTGAAGCCCCCCTCAAAGGGCATTTTCCTGCCTCTTTCAGCCTCCGGATTCCCCTTTCGGAAGAGGATGGGCGCACAACATGCTGAGAATGAAAAATCGCTTTCAGCCGAACGATTTACCATTCGGCTGAGAAAAAAGCACGAATATGCAGGATTTATGCCATAATATTGCATTTATACCGTATAAATATACAGAAAAAAGACCTGAAAAGCCCTTTTTCCCTTCTTCCTGAAATATGGGGATTCCGGAAAAACTGTCTTTTTGACAGCTTAAAGTCCTCTAAAACGTACAAATGTAAGTCCCTCCAAACGCTTCACCCATATCTGAAGTATTCCTTTTGCAACTGCGTCTTAATATCCTTGCGTGCCAATAAGATATGCTGTTCCACCGTGCGCTTTGAAACAGACAGCTCACGGGCTATCTCGGAAGGGGTGAGGTTTTCAAAAAAGGACAGGCAATACGCCTTGCGCCGCTTTTCCGGCAGGGCAAACACTAAACGGTCGAACATCAGTTTCAATTCCTTGAAAGATACTTTTTCCTCCGTCGTGTCTTGCAAGGCCTCCTGCGTGTAAAACAGTTCGCCCCACACGTCATTTTCCTTGCGGTATCTTCGTTGGCGGTCGGCCATCAGGTTACGTGCCACCTTGTAAGCCAAGGACACCACAGCCTCCGGACTTATGAAATCCTTATGCTTCCACAGTCTCTCAAACACATCCTGCACCACGTCTTCCGCCTCGTCGGGACGATCGATGCGGGATGCGATATAATGCTTCAAAGCTTCCTTTTGCCGTACGTAACACGCGGCCAGTCCTTTTTCGTCGTTTCTTGCTTCCATGGCACATCGTTTGATTTCTACCACAAAAGTAACCTAACGGCAGGCGACGGAATGGGATGATTTCAGCCGATTGTTACGTCATTTTGCGCCTTTCCTTCTTTTTCCCTGAACTGTGTCGGTGTCATGCCGAACTCTTCCTTGAAATGCAGGTTGAAATACTTGATGGTGTTGAATCCCGTGAGGTCGGCTATTTCGTTCACGCTGCATGTGGTGGCCTTCAGCAACTGGGCTGCCCGTTTCAGCCGGATGGAACGGATGAACTGCAAGGGCGTGAGGTTGACAATGGCCTGCATTTTACGGTTCAACTGGGTCTTGCTCATCCCCACGTCCAAGCTCAGGTCGCCCACGGAATATTCCGGATTGCTGATGTTCTTCTTGACGGCATCCAAGGCTTTCTCCATCAGCTTCTCGTCTATCGAAGTCGTGGTGATGGCCTCGAAAGACACGTCGATGGACTTGCGGAACATCTTTTGCCGCCGTTCTTTCTGCTCGATGAGTTGGCGGATGCGCACTTGCAGCATTTCCCAGTTGAACGGTTTCGAGATATAAGAATCCGCCCCTGCTTCATATCCCCCGATGCGCGAATCGTCGGAGCTGCGGGCCGTAAGCAGGATGAACGGGATATGTGAGGTCTGTATGTCTCCTTTCAGCCTGCGGCACAGTTCCATGCCGTCCATGCGGGGCATCATCAGGTCGGACACAATCAAGTCCGGCAACTCCGTCCGTGCCGCCTGTTCGCCCTCCACGCCGTCTCGCGCTTCCACCACACAAAAATCCTTTTGCAGTTGCTCCACCAGGAAATGACGGAATTCGTCGTGATCCTCCACCACCAGAATCTTCTTCCGTCCCGTCTCCGTGGGCGGCATGTCGTGGATTTCACTCTCTTCGTCCCGGTATTCCGCCTTTTCTTCTGCCGCAGGTGCCGTTCCTCCGCCATGCAGGTCGGTCGGGATATACAGGGTGAAGGCCGTGCCTTCTCCCGTCCGGCTTTCCACCGTGACCTTTCCTTCATGCAGTTTGGCGTACTCGCGCACCAGATGGAGACCTATGCCGCTGCCTTGTCCGGCCGGTTGTCCCTCCATGGCAGTCTGATAGAAACGGTCGAAAACGAAGGGCAAATCCTTTTCCGCAATGCCGCATCCGGTGTCTTCCACCCTGACCGCCGCATACGGCCGGCCGTCTTCCGATACCTTCTCCAGCGTGACCCGTACCTGTCCGTGCGCGGAGGTGAATTTGAAGGCATTGGAAAGCAGGTTGTTGAGCATCTTATACATCTTGTCGGAATCGTAATTCATGAAAAGACGTTCCACCTTAGGCTCGAAGGAAAGTTCTATCTCACGGCTTGCCGCCAAGTCGGTGAACTGCCTGACTGCTTCTTCCAAGAAAAAGACCATGTCGTTCATCTTCAACCTGAGACGCTCGCCCTTCATTTCCAATTTACGGAAATCGAGCAACTGGTTTACCAGATTGAGCAGACGGCGCGCATTATTGTAAATAGGTTCCAGCTTCTTTTTCAGCTCCGGTTCGCCCGTATCGTGGATGAGTGCCCCCAAAGGCGTAAGAATCAGGGTGAGGGGAGTGCGGAACTCATGGCTGATGTTCGTGAAGAAGCGGAACTTCATCTGGTCGAGCTCTTCGCGCTGTTTCCGTTCGTTAGCTTCTTGAGCCATCTGGATTTTGAGCTGTGCCCGCCTCCGGAACCTTCTCCACGACCAGACCATCAAACCGGCAGCCAGCACGACGTACACCGCGATGGCCCATGCCGTCGCCCAAAACGGTGGCGCAATGGTAATGGTTATTTCGGCCGGTGTCTTCCCCCAAATCTTGTCCCCGTTGGCGGTGTAGACCACGAATTTGTACTCGCCGGGCTGTAATCCGGTATAGGTGGCGCGTCCGCTCCCGTCGGCCACCACCTCGTTCCACTCCTTATCGTAATTCAGCAGTTTATACTTATAGTAAGTGTGCGAAGGGTTGACATAATTCAGGCCTGAAAATTCTATCATGACGAAATTCTCGTCGTGACGGAGCCGGATTTCCGACGTTCGGTCCACGGTCTGCGTCAGAATCACATGCCCGTTGTATGCCTCATTCACTTTCAACGGGTTGTTGAACAGATAGAAACGGGTGAAGACGGGATGGTTGTCGCTTCGGTCGTATCGGATTTCCGAAGGATTGAAATAATTGAATCCGTGGGCCCCGCCGAAGAACAAAAGCCCGGATCGGGTTTTCAAAGCCGCATTCTCATAAAACTTGCCTCCTTGCAACCCGTCGGTTTCCCCATAGCTCACCACGGAAAATCCTTTCCCGGCAGGGTCTTCACGAGGTGCGATTTTACAAAGTCCGTTCAACGTGGAAGCCCATACCATTCCTTCGTTGTCCTCCAACAAGGCCGTGACGGCATTGTTGGGCAGTCCGTCAGACTCGGTCAGCACCGTGGCCTCCTTGTGGCGAGGGTCAAACACCAAGATGCCGTCTTCCGTCCCGAACCATTCCACGCCGTGGCGGTCTTTCAGCATGCAGAAATATTTGGTGTCGGCATACCGCTGTTCTTTCAGAAAAGCCGGAATCCACACGCTGTCTTTCTGCGTGTCGTAATAGTAGATGCCGCTGTTGCCCAAAGCGGCGAACGTATGGCCGTCCACCGGATAGAAGGCATGAACCACGGCGTATGAACGGAGTTCGGGATGACGGTCGTGCAACATATAGGCAATCTTTCCCGTGTCCGGATCGAAACGTCCGACCCCGCCGGTCACACTGGCCCAATAACGGCCTTCGCTGTCTTCATACAAAGCACGGGATATGTTCTGGTTAGGGTCTTGTTCCCAATTCACCGTAGAACGGAGAAGGTTGCGAACCTGTCCGCCCTCGATGCAATAAAAACCGTGAAGGAAGGTACCCACCCATATACGTCCGCCCTTGTCCTTAAAAACGGAAAGGCAAATGTCATTCGGTTCGGCCTTGAATACTTGCTCCATCGCACCAGTAGACGGCCGGAAACGGAAGAGGCCGAAAACGCCTCCGATAAGTACAGACCCGTCGGCATCCTCCAAAAAGCACCGGATGCTCTCGCTGGTGACGGACGAATAGCGGTTCACGGTGTGACCGAGAGAGAACTTCTGCATGCTGGGATGGTAATAACACAAGCCTTGAAAAAGGGTGCCCACCCATATACCCCCGTTTCGGTCAGAAAATACCGTATAAATATCGTTTTCCAATGTCCCGCCGTCGGTCAGTTCCAGTGCAGGAAGTGTGGTCACCTCGAACGTCCGGGCATCGATGATGCGGAGGCCGGATTTGGACGTGCCGACCCACACATTGCCGTCCCGGTCCAAATCCATGCACGTGAAGAAGTTGGAAAGTCCGCTTATGCCGCATGCCTCCTTCCAAGTGCGTTCCATGCGATTGTAGAAGAATAGTCCGTTGTTGTACATCAGCCAGATGTTTCCCTGGGCATCCGGATGCAGGTAGATGCGGTCGGTAAGCCGGTTGATGACATGCAGGAAACGTGTCTCTTGCGACACGAACTCGGCCGAAGAGTAGTCCCAGTAGCGAATCAGTCCGCTTTCATATACAATCCAACAGAGGTTCTTGTATTGCGTCATTTCCACCGGAACGCCGTATTTCCGGGTAAATTCACTGCCGCCATCCTCTATGGTGCGCAAACGCCCCTGTTCCACGTCGTAGAAGGAGACGGTATTGTCTTCGGTCACGAACCAATAATTCTTGTAATCGTCTATAAACAGGTTCTTCAGCCGCCGGTTTATTCCCATGGAAGCCAACACCTCGGAGACGGAATAATCATATTGCCCGCTCTTCATATCGAGCAAAAGCAGGTAGCCCAACTCTTTGAGCCACATCCGTCCTTCGCGGTCGTAATACTCTTTGGGCGGACGGTCGTATGCCCAAATGTATTTACGTGTCTTGTCGTACGGGAATCGGTCGAACGTGGCACCGTTGTAAATGTTCAGAATGAAACCGGTCTTGATGGCGATGCAACCTTCTTCCGTCATCGTCAGGCTGCGGATTTGTCCGTCCGAAAGTCCGTCCGAAGCATCGATAAGGCGGAATTTGTATTGACGGTCTTGTGCGTGGAGGCACGAGGCCAACAATAGGAACAACATCGGAACGACTGTCCTTATGGCACGCTTTCCTGCTTTTCGTTTTACGGTATCCATGGCTTTTCTTTCAAATAACAAATGATGATTAGACAAAGATAGGCAATCGGCACCACCTGACGTAGGATATTTTGATTCAAAATATAGGTTGTTTTGTTGCATCGTACTGAATCGGCCGTCTTTTTCGGACATTTTCCTTTATGCCGTGGCTGAAAAGCAGCCTTCAGGCGCATTTGGTTCAGAACGACATAAAAGATGCTTTTTTTCATCCGTCCCCGTACGGTATTTACCTGCTAACTTTGCCACGGTTCATTAAAAACATTTACCATGAAGAAAAGATACTTGATAGTCATGACACTGTGCAGTTCGTTATGGCTGAATGCACAAAACTTCATCCATCCCGGCATGTTGCATACGCAGGCCGACCTGGACCGGACAAAAGCCAAGGTAGAAGCCGGCGAGGAGCCTTGGGCTTCCGCTTACAGGAAACTACTGACCAGCCCGCATGTCAGTTTGGACTGGAAGGCTGCTCCGGTCGAGAAAATCGTACGCGGAGGCCGGACGATTTGGGAACCCGACCCGGACAATTACCAGTTGGCTTACCGGGATGCCGCCACGGCTTACCAATGTGCGTTGGTCTGGCACATATCCGGCGATAAGACGTATGCGGACAAGTCCGTCCAAATCCTTAATGCTTGGGCCAAGACCTGCAAGAAGGTGAGCGGAGACACGAATGCCTGTCTGGCATACGGGCTGTATGGCTACCAGTTTGCCAACGCTGCCGAACTGATGCGCGACTATCCGGGATGGGATGCCACGGACTTCGGGCGATTCAAAGAATGGATGCTGAAAGTGTGGTACCACGGGGTAATCGGTTTCCTGCAAGGACGCAACGGGACACAAGACGACCATTATTGGTCGAATTGGGGCTTGTGCAACGTGCTGTGTGCGATGAGCATCGGTATATTGTGCGATGATGTCTTCATCTACAACCAAGCCACGGAGTATTATAAGTATATGGAAGACCACCGTTATGGCGAGTCGCTGCATCATTTGGTCTGGAAACTTCATCCGGACGAACGCGGCCCCTTCGGCTACTTCGGGCAGATGCAGGAATCCAACCGCGACCAAGGACATGCCGCCATGGCGCTTGCGTTGGCCGCAGACCTTTGCGGCACGGGGCGGAACCAAGGCGATGACTTTTATGCCCTGAAGGACGACCGTATCGTATGTGGGTTTGAATACGTCAACGCCTATAATTCCGGAGTGGACGACTTGCCGAACAGTCCTTATACGAATTGCGACGGGACTTTCATGAGAATGGGAGACGGAGGACGGGGAACCAACCGTCCGGCTCAAGCCCGTATCGTGAATTACTATGAAAACATACGAGGCATAGAGGTGCCTTACTCCAGAAAGATGCTCGAAATGAACGAAAACGGCATAGACGCAGGAGGTGGATTCGGCGGAGGGAACAGCGGCGGATACGACCATTTGGGTTTCAGTACCCTGATGTGTACGCTCGACCCGTTGGAGGACAAGACTAAAGTCCCCACGGTCCTGAGTGGAAAAATCGAGTATGAAGGCCGTGAAATCAACCGACCTGACGTGAACTGTATCCCCAAAGGGGCGACCGTGACCCTGACGGCCCTATTGCCGGACGGAGAAACGGATACCGGTAAATGGGCATGGGACGATGACCCGGCATGCACTTTTTCCACACGTGACATCGTGTTGGATACTTCGCGTACCTTCCGTGTGCATTATACCAATGAAAAAGGCGTGAGCAACACGCAGTTGTTCGCCCTTCATGTGGAAGGGGAGGGATGGACCGGTAACTTTACTCCTTATTATAAAATGAACGGTACCACGGGAACAGACACGTTGATTTACGTGAAGAAATATGATGAACTGACATTTGGGATGGAGTATATTGATACTCCTGTGCGTGAATGGAAGTGGGAAAAAAGTACCAATGGGCAGAATTGGAATGCACTGAGCCACAACGAAAATCTGATGACGCTGCCGAGCGTTTCATCGAATGCTTATTACCGGGTGACGATGACCAATCAGGCCGGTGCCCGATTACAACAAACGTTCCGCGTGGAGGTGTCGGAGATAGACCCGTTTATTGCGTATGGCGACGATAAAAACTATAGCGGGACAACCTTGGCCGTGCCACGCCACACAGCCGTGTCTTTGTACGCCTCGCCGAACTCCCTGCTCGCCCAGTCAGCCAACTCCACGCGCGTTTACAAGTGGATACTCGATAAAGACACCATACAAGCCGACACATTGACTTTCCACCTGAACGATTTGGGCGGAAAAGTGGCCGATCTGAACGATACTTTGTGTGTCGGAGTGTTGGACACCTGCATGAAATACACGTTGATGTTCCACCGCGTTTCACAAACAGGCTCGAAAGCCGAAACTGTTTTGCATTTCAACCTGCCGGTATATGAGACCAATACGCTCGAACCGCAAGCCAAAGACAGTTTTTATATTAAAGACTCGCAAACCGGCCGGTATTTGAGGAATACGGATGCCACGTTCACCGGTCTGGACGAAACCGACGACCAGTCTTTTTTGTGGAGGATACGTCCCATGCCGCTTTATGGCAACCGTTACATGTTTGTCAGCCAAACGGATAACAATAAACATTTGTCTGACGAGGGGACACTGACTACAAAGAATGATTATTCCAAACATTCCTTCAATCTCTTCCGCAAATATTCGGATGAAGACTTGTATGCCATCGGTCTTTCTTCGACCGCAGGCTCAGGTTTTCTCGAAACCGATGCCGACAATCCGTCCTTAAGCGTAACTAAAGGAAGCGTGTTTTCGGAATTTCCTTTCGTCATAATCCGGAAAGTACAACCGGACGGCCCTGACGGCATCAAAAACTGTCGGAACGAAACAGAGTATACCGTAAATCCCATCGTCAGCTATTCCTGCCACGGGCAAGAGTTGTACTTGAAGAGCAAAGAAGCCGGAATATTACGTATTTACTCGTTATCCGGCGTGCTTCTGCAAACGGAAACCTGCGAAATGGGTGACAACCACATACGTCTCCTCTCTCGGAACAAAGGGATATGTATCGGATTATACGCTACTTCTACGGGCAAACGCCAATCCATTAAAATTACAAGAAATAGCGTCATATAGAAAAATTGTTCATAAGTTGTCCGCATCAAACTGATGCGGTAGGTATGAGTTTTGCCCCTAAGGTAGAGATTGTTTTCAGATAATAACGACAAAAAACGACCGATTCCCTTATGAACATACATAAAGAAATAGACCTGTGCAATGGATGCGCAGGTCTATTTCTTTAATTATTGCAATCAAATGGATTTGAATCAATCTTCGATGGCAGCCTGCGCCGCAGCAAGACGGGCAATAGGCACGCGGAAAGGAGAACAAGATGCATAGTCCATTCCTATTTTAGCACAGAACTTCACGGAAGAAGGTTCACCGCCATGCTCTCCGCAAATGCCGGTACGGATGTCCGGACGTACGCTGCGTCCCTTTTCCACTGCCATCTTAATAAGCTGGCCCACACCGTTCTGGTCCAACACCTGGAAAGGATCTACTGTCAGAATCTTCTTTTCCAAATATACCGGCAAGAAGCTGGCAATATCATCACGTGAGTAACCGAATGTCATCTGTGTCAAGTCGTTCGTTCCGAAAGAGAAGTACTCGGCTTCCGAAGCGATACGGTTGGCTGTCAGAGCCGCACGAGGAGTCTCTATCATAGTACCGATTTCGAATTCCACTTCGATACCTTCTTCAGCGAAAACTTCTTTAGCCGTAGCCAAAATAACTTCTTTCTGCTGTTTCAACTCATAAAGAATGCCTACCAACGGTACCATGATTTCGGGTTTCGGGTCCTTACCTTCTTTCTTCAACTCGCAGGCTGCACCCAAAATGGCACGGGTCTGCATTTCGGTAATTTCCGGGAAAGTAATCCCCAAACGGCATCCACGATGACCCAACATCGGGTTGTTCTCGGCAAGGCTTTCCACACGTTTTTGAATTTCTTCCACACTGACACCCATCTCATCGGCCATCTTCTGTTGTCCTTTCAAGTCATGGGGCACAAATTCATGGAGTGGGGGATCGAGCAAACGAATGTTCACCGGACAGCCATCCATAGCTTCCAAAATGCCTTTGAAGTCACTCTTCTGATAAGGAAGCAGTTTGGCCAAAGCTTTTTTACGGCCTTCCACACTACCAGCCAAAATCATTTCGCGCATGGCCACAATCTTTTGGTCTTCAAAGAACATGTGTTCCGTACGGGTCAAACCGATACCCTTTGCTCCGAAAGAACGAGCCACTTGCGCGTCGTGCGGTGTATCGGCATTCGTCCGTACCTGAAGCTTCGTATATTTGTCACACAAATCCATCAACGCCTTGAAGTCACCGGACAGTTCAGCCGCTTTCGTCGGTATCTCTCCGGCATAAACTTGTCCCGTAGAACCGTTCAAGGAGATGTAATCGCCTTCTTTATATACAACGCCTTCGATCTCCACTGTCTTGTTCTTGTAGTTCACATTGATGGCACCGGCACCGGACACACAACATTTACCCATACCACGAGCCACTACGGCCGCATGGGAAGTCATACCTCCACGGGCGGTAAGGATACCTTCGGCTGCCGACATACCGGCCAAATCTTCGGGAGAGGTCTCGATACGTACCATAACCACCCGATGGCCGTCCTCACGCCATTTCTGGGCATCATCTGCGTGGAACACAATTTGTCCGCAAGCCGCCCCCGGAGACGCCGGCAATCCTTGTGTAATCACCTTGGCTTTCTTCAACGCATCTTTGTCAAACACGGGGTGGAGAAGCTCATCCAATTTTTGAGGCTCACAACGTTTCAATGCCGTTTTCTCGTCTATCAATCCTTCACGCACCAAGTCCATGGCGATTTTCACCATAGCTGTACCGGTACGTTTACCGTTGCGCGTCTGCAAGAACCAAAGTTTGCCATCCTGAACTGTAAACTCCATATCCTGCATATCGCGATAGTGGTTTTCCAATTTAG
>ULYD01060305.1_pt1 | contig 25738 bp, 16 predicted proteins | sample 1961831 | NCBI WGS metagenome assembly ULYD01 (sample SAMEA4835854, study PRJEB28245) | human gut metagenome | biome: gut microbiome; material: fecal sample | place: Denmark | collected 2008 | reverse complement strand
AAGCCGCTTCTCTTCCTAATACTGTGGTGCTTGCCGTATCAAAAGACTTGCCTTTTGCGCAAGGACGTTTCTGTACCACGGAAGGTATCGATAAAGTGATCCCACTTTCTGCATTCCGTTGTTCTTGTTTTGAAAACGGGTACGGGATGTTGATGGTCGATGGTCCGCTGAAGGGTTTGTTAGCCCGTGGCGTGATAGTTGTCGACGAAGCCGGTAAAGTTGTTTATGAGGAACTGGTTTCCGAAATAACGAACGAACCGAATTACGAAGCCGCAATCGCTTCGTTAAAAAACTAATAAAGTAGATTATTGTTTTTCATTGGTTAAAGTTAAGGGTTAGTGTAGAAGGCCGCCGGATGTGAATCCCGTGGCCTTCGTTTTTTATAATCCTGACCAGCTCATCGTTAATTTGGCAATTGTCTTATGGCTTAGTTTTGAAACAAAATCGGCGGAGGTATTGGTTTGGGTTACTATCATGGCTATGCATTCCCAATCTTTATCCGCTTACGACGCCTTTCAATCGAAGATTTGAGGAAAATAGAATATATGTACCAGTATCAAAGATATTAAAGTGGTTCACAGATTAACTTGTAACCGATTCCTCTTACGTTCAAGATCTTGATGCGAGAGTCTTTGTCCAATTTGTGGCGCAGCTTGGTGATGAAAACATGCAGGCTGCGTGCATTATAAAAGCTGTCGTCTCCCCATAGGCTCAGCAGAATGTCCTTGCTGTAGATCGGCTGGTTCTCGTTTTCGCATAGGCGTTTCAATATTTCGGATTCTTTGTAGGAGAGTTTGTCGCTTTCTCCGGCTATCAGCAAGGTCTGGACTTTCGGGTAGAAAGTGTAAAGCCCGATCTCGTAGAATTCGGTTCTTCCCTCCTCCTGTTTATATTTGATCAGGAGGGCTTTAGCGCGAACGACCAATTCACGCAGACTGAACGGTTTGCGAACATAGTCGTTGGCTCCTAATTCGAAGCCGAAGACGATGTCATCTGTTGAAGAACGGGCACTCAGGAAGAGTACAGGCACTTCTTTATTCTCCTTCCGTATCCGCCGGATCATTTCGAACCCGTCTATTTCCGGCATCATGACATCCGCGATAATCAGGTCGGGAGCATACTTGTAGAAACGATCGATCCCCTGCAGGCCGTTTCCTGCCGTTATGACTTGGAAGTCTTCTTCTTCCAGTGCATCTTTGATGATCATGGACAGGCTCGCTTCGTCTTCAACCAATAATATCGATTTCTTGTCTTTCATGTGTTTGCGGTAATGTGATTATGAAGCAACTTCCCTTTCCGGGCTGGCTTTCTACCCGGATCGTACCGTTGTGCATGTGTATCATTGTCTTGACATAAAACAGCCCGATGCCGTACCCTCTTACGGGAGGTCGCTTGCTGTTGGAAACCCGGTAGAATTTATCGAAGATATGTGCCAGGTGTTCTTCTTCTATTCCGATGCCGTTGTCGGTAATGCGGATGATGACCGAACCGTTGCGCTCTTCTGCCGTTATCTGGATGTGCGGACTATCACCGGAATATTTGATGGCATTGTCCAGAATGTTGCTCAAGATGTTGTAAAGATGTGTTCTGTCGGCTTCCAGTATAATCCTGTCCGGCATGGATTCCAGCCCGACATGAAAGGGTTTGGAGGATTTGATGCTCTGTTGTTCGACGATTTTATCGAGCAACCCGTTCAGGTCTACTCTTTCGTATTTAAGTTTGAAATCCTTTTTACGTTCCAGGCCGAGTGAAAGAATTTGCTCGACCATATTGCCGAGACGTAGCACTTCCTCGTGACAGATATGCAAGTATTTGTTTGTCTTTTCTTTGTTTCCGGTTATGTTGTAATGGATCATGGCTTCGATTGCTGCATAGGTGATTGCTATCGGGGTTTTCAATTCATGCGTGACATTGTGCGTAAAGTCATCTTTCAGTTGTTCCACTGTCTTTTGGTGGATCAGGAACCAGAACATATAAGCGAAAGAGAGGATCAGGATCAACAGGATCAGGAATGAAGAGAATAGGATGCCCGACATCATCCGGATCGTATCCCACCGGGTTGGTTCGGTATAAACCAGATAAGCCCTTTTATGATAGGTCGTGTATTCCCATTTGTGTAGGTCGTATTCTGTCTTGTCCAGGTCTGCCGGAACGGATGAGGCGATGATCGAACTGTCTTCCAGATTCCACATTTCGGTATGATGGCGAATATCCAGCCCCCTCTTTTGCAGGTGGGAGGACAGGATGCTGTCGAACTTTGCAAGGTCGACCGGTTTGACCGAATCGATCACTTCATGTAGAGCTTGCTGCATCTGTAAGCCTAACTCTCCTAACGACCTGAAATCGTTACCGACCTCCACTGCCGTGCTTTTTAGCATTTTACCCGCTTCGTTACGGAGTGTCTGGCTCCGGTATCGGGGATGATAGATATTCGTATCTAAAGGCTGCACGCTCAGTTCGGGAATAACCGAATCCTTGTCTGGAAACCGGGTACTGAGAGCCGCACCGCCTTTCGTATCGGCAATGGCGGATGTCTCTCTTTGCCTGTGCGTGACCCTGCTGAGGAAATCGGCCCGATTGAACAGTTCGATATGATCTGCATTTTTGATCGCCATCCGGATCTCTTCCTGGTTCTGCTTTTGCCGTGAGTGGTAGAGGCCGGTTATCCAGAATAGCTGATAGATGAAGAGGCCGGACAACGACAGGATGACCAGAACGATTACATATTTGAACGAAGATTTCATGTAAACAAATGTAGGGAAAGTTTATCTGATCCGGTTTATTTGGTAAGACTAAATAACATTCGTGCGGGGGGATGTTATATAGTCTTACCAAAAAGAGGCAAAGTTTGGAACTCTCGTTTCCGAATATAACCTTTACAAGAAAAAATAATACGATGAAGCATTTCTATCATTATTTGTTGACCGTTTTTCTGGCAGGGCAAGTACCTGGATGGGGGCAGAACGCAACGGAAAAGAAACACATCTTCGTGAACGACAGTATAACCGTAGATCTTCCGGAGGTGTTTGTAAAAGCGGAACGGCCGCTGGTGAAAGTGTCGGAAGGCAAGTTGCAGTACGACATTCCGAACCTGGTAAAAGATAAACCGGTCGATAACGCTTTTGATGTGATAGGCGAATTGCCCGGTATACAAAAAGATGGGGATAAGGTGTCGATTATCGGAACCCCTTCGACCTCGATCCTGATCAACGGACGCAAAAGTTCGATGACAGCGGAACAATTGGCTGGCTTATTGAAATCCACATCTTCATCCAAAGTAAAACAAATAGATGTGATGTATAGCACGCCTCCCCGGTTTGGCGTGAAAGGTGCATCCATCAATGTCGTAATAGAAAATGACAAATCTTTGAAAGACGTGCTGAAGGGGGAAATCTCTTTGACGGGTAAGCAAGGTTATTTCTTTTCTCCATCCGGTCAGGCGAACCTTTCGTATATCGGGAAGAATTACTCGGCTGATATCTCTTATTCGGCCGCTTATGATCATGGACGCCAGGAAGAGGAAATGATTGCCCGACCGACTGTAAACGATCGCCCGTACGATATTAGGCAGGATGACTGGTATAATAATGTAAGCCTTTCTCACAATATACGGGGAGCTTTCGATTTCGATTTGAAAAGTAAAGACCGCTTGTCACTTTCCTATACCGGCCGTTTTTACGACCCGGATAAAGTATCGAGAAGAGGCGCGTTGACCGAGTTTGTCGATATCCGGCGGGTAGAGACGGAGCTGGAATTGTCCGGCGCTTCGAATCTGCATAATGCCCGGATGGATTATATCGGTCATAAAGGGTTCAGAGCCGGGATGGATTATACTTTTTATAAGAATGACGACAAGCAACATTTGGTTAATGACTTTGAAAAAGAGGAAGAGCAGACAATCTCAACTCTGTCTTCCCAGCAGGTACAACGTGTTGATCTTTATATGAACGACAGTCGTAAATTGAAAAAAGAATGGATGTTGGATTACGGAGTAGATGCTTCTTTTTCCGATACCCGTAACGAGTCCGGTCAGTCGATCAATGGTGGGAATGCTCCTGAAGGAACTTTCCGCCTTAAACAAAAAGATTATTCAATGGGTGCTTTTGCCAGTTTTACGAAACAATTCGGGAAAAAGGTTTCATTGAATGCATCCCTTTCCTTGCAGTATTATAAAGCATCCGTCGATTCGGCAGGAAAGAAAAAGACATTATGGAACAGGGCCGGCCTTTTCCCTCAATTGAATTTTACTTACAAGGTGGCTCCGTCCGGTATGCTGATGTTTTCCTTTTCGAGTGATAAAACCTATCCGTCCTATTGGATGACTACTCCTACTACCTATTATATGAATGTCTACAGTTCTATAATCGGGAACCCGGACCTGAAGCCGCAGCTCTCTTATTCGATGCAACTGAATTATGTCCTGAAGAGCAAGTATGTATTCGGCTTATTTACAAATATACAGCCCGATAAAATACAACAGATGACGTACCAGCGCCACGATGAGTTGAGGTCCGTATTCCAGACAGTGAATATGGATATCTACAATATGTACGGAGCGGTCGCCGTCATCCCTTTCAGGCCTTTTGATTTTATGAGTTCCAGGCTGACGCTGATGGGCTGTGCCATTCATAACAAAGGGACGCTTTATGATGTCTTTTTCGACCGTAAAAAACTGTTTGGCCGGGCCGAATTGAACAATACCTTCTACCTGACCGAAGACCGGAACTTGTTGTTGGAGTTGCGGGGCTATTGTATATCTCCGGTCATACAGGGATTGTATGATGTCGATCTGATATACAACGTGTCGGCCGGTCTGACCTGGACATTCGCGAAAAAGAAGATGCGCCTGACGGTTCGGGGTAATGATTTGTTCGAGGGAGGCAATCCCGTTACCCGTGTGGATGAACAGGGGCAGAAAAGCCGCATGAAACTGTGGCAGGATAGCCGGAATGTGACACTGACATTACGGTATAGTTTCGGTGGCTACAAAGAGAAAAAGGCAAAAGAGGTAGACACTTCACGTTTGGGGACGGGGATTTGATATGCTTGCTGTCCAAATACCGGGATGAATCAACTGATGGCGGAAATGTTGGGAGGTATAGTAAATAAGTCTTGAAGAACAATTGTTTGTGTTATTATATTTTATACCTTTAGCGCTGACTTGCTAATGCTATCCTGTACCTCTTAGTTAGTTATCCTGTACACCCTGGTAAACCATCCTGTACATCTTGACCGATTATCCTGTACAGGCTGTTGTTACTGAGTGGTTACTAATAAGATATAGGATGGTAACCTTTGAGATAAATCGTGTTAATGTTAAATCTAATAGAAAGATAATAGTATGGCGGTAAGATACAAGCTGACAAAAATCAATGACAATATTACTGATAATAAGACGGTAAAGTATTCGGTAACGACGGTAAGCTATGACAATGTGAATTTGGATGCTTTAGCCGAGCAAATAGCCGGATCCAGTACATTTTCCTACGGCGAAGTGAAAGGACTTGTGGAAAATCTGACTATTCTGATTGCGGAAGCTCTGGAAGGCGGCAATACCGTGACGATCGACGGTTTGGGAACATTTTCCGTAACTGCCCGACCCAACCGTGAAGTGGAAGATCCGTTGAAAATCCGTGCCGAATCTATTAAGCTGAAAGGAATTGGCTTCAAACCCAGCCCGAAACTGAAGGAGAGGCTGAGAAGTATTGAGTTTACGAGGATGAAATAGGTTTTATACATAAAGTTTACGGGAAGTATTTGCCATTTGCAATCTTACCAGGTAATAATTTGTATAATAGTTTGTTATTCCATTGCAAATATCTTTTTGAGTTTGCAATGGAGTTTGTCATTAGTCATAAAACAAAAGTTGCACAAATGAGTCCGGATATGAAAATAACACAAGTGAAGAGTAATGGTAAGTCTTTGAAAAATATAGAGTTGCCAGATGTGATGACTGCGATAAGATCCGGCGAACAAGCCAGGGTGGTGAATGAACATCGGGGGATATTATCCTCTTCAATGCCTGGCGATCGGAACATTCATGCGACGGATATTCCTGTTTTGCTTTTTGCCGCCCGGTTCAGGAAAAAGGAAAGCAGGATAGAGTATCAGGTGTATAACGGGCTGGTGCTGATGGATGTCGGCAATCTGGCGGATAGGGAAGAGGCCGTGGAGGTGAAGCGACTCGCTTCCTTAGCCCCGCAGACAATGGCTGCCTTTGTCGGTTCGAGCGGGAAGAGCGTGAAAATACTGGTTCCTTTTGTGTTGCCCGACGGTTCCCTTCCGGAAAAGAGGGAGTTGGCCGAGTTGTTTCATGCGGTGGCCTACAGGCGTGCAGTGGCCTTTTATCAGGCTCATCTGCAACGTCATATAGAGATGGGGGAGGAGGCATCGTTGGAAAGAGGATGCCGCCATTCTTTTGATCCTGGTTTATATTATAATCCGTCGGCCACACCGTTGATTCAGGAGCAACCGATGCAGATGCCTGCCGAACCGACCTATCGGGAGGTGGTGGCCAAAGAGGAAGATCCGCTTTTGCGCATGATGCCCGGATATGACCGCAGTCGTATCGTTTCCCGTTTTTATAATGCCTGTATGTTGGACGCCCTCGAAAAGACGGGTGGCTTGGATGAAGGAAAAGAGGTCAGGCCTTTCCTGACAAGGTTGGCTGAAAATTGTTTTCGCTCCGGTATTCCGGAAGAGGATGTGGTTCGCTGGACAAAGATTAGCCGGAATCTCGAACTGTTTGAAGAGGAGATCCGGGAGACGGTTCACATGGTGTACCAACTGTCGAAGTGTTTCGGGAAGAAGCCGGTGATGCCTGCCGAGCAACTGCTTTCGATAAAGACGGACGAGTTTATGAAACGGCGGTATGAGTTCCGGCGGAATATGCTGGCAGGCGAAGTGGAGTTCCGGGCAAGAGGTTCGTACTATATCCATTTTGCCCCGGTTACCGAAACGGTTCTAAATAGCATCGGTCTGAATGCGCAGGCCGAAGGGCTGGCTCTTTGGGATCGCGATGTGAAGCGGTATGTTTATTCCGACAGGGTTCCGGTCTTTTATCCGTTGGAAGATTATCTGGAATATTTGCCGGAGTGGGACGGTAAGGATCATATACGTGCACTGGCCGATACGCTGCCGACCGCTAATGCCCAGTGGCGCAATCTGTTTTATATCTGGTTCCTGAGTATGACCGCCCACTGGTACAGGCGCGAGCATTTGCATGCAAACAGTTCGTTGCCTTTGCTGGTCGGTCCGCAGGGATGTGGCAAGTCCACCTGGTGTCGGAATTTGTTGCCGCCTTCGCTTCGTATGTATTATACGGATAGCATTGATTTCAGTAACAAACGGGATGCCGAACTGATGCTGACTCGTTTTGCCTTGATCAATATCGATGAATTCGATTCGGTCAGTTCCGCTTACCAGAGCTTTTTAAAGAATGTCTTGCAAAAGCCGGTTGTCAACGCTCGCCAGCCTTATAAGCGAAGTATTCAGGCATTGCACCGGTATGCCTCTTTTATCGCGACCTGCAACAATTACGATCTGTTGACCGATCCGACCGGAAGCCGGCGTTTTATCTGTATCGAGATATCCGGTACGATAGATAATTCAACGTCAATAAACTATGAACAGTTGTATGCCCAGGCAGTGGCTGCTTTAAAGAATGGCGAACGTTATTGGTTTACTTCCGAAGAGGAGTTCTCGACAACTCGTAACAATGAAGTATTCCAGCAACTGCCTGTCGAAGAACAGTTGTTTCTTCAGTACTTTCGTGCCGCCCGGCCGGGAGAGGAGAGTCTGGAATTATCCGCCATTGAAATTCTCCAGTATCTGCAAAGTGAAAGTGGCATTAAGTTGGGCAATAAACGGTTGACCTACTTCGGCCGCCTGCTCCAGAAGAATAAGATCCCTTCACGCCGCACGATGAAAGGAACTTGCTATTCGGTGGTGAAGGTGGGATAATGTAGGGTGGATAACAAATGTTATTGCAAATGAAAAAGAGTTTGCAATGAAGTAATAGATTGTTATATAGCTACTTATAGGTCGCTATTGCAAATGGCGAATGGATAGCAGAAAATTATTATATGAAATGATGAAAGAACAAGATTTTATAGCGCATGTCAGAGTAGAAGAGGATGCTTTCCGGATACAGACGGTGAAGGAACATTCAGTCGGTACGGCCACATTAAGCGAATCGTTTGCATCTGTTTTCGGGGCGGCGGCTTGGGGAAAGCAGAATGGCTGGTGGCATGATATGGGGAAATATACAAAGAATAGTTTTCAACCTTATATCCGTAACGCATCCGGCATGGCAGTGGAACAGAAAGTAGTGGATAAACCCGACCATTCCTCGGCTGGAGCGATTCTGGCGAGAGAAAAATTGCCGGGTTATTATCCTCCATTGGCTTATTGTATAGCCGGACATCATTCGGGATTGCTGGACTGGACTTCTTCCGGGGAGGCCAATTTGAATAGACGTCTGTCTAAAACAGATTGCTACCAGGAGATGCTGAAAGATGCACCGGAAGAGATGCAAGAGGTGGTTGCTTCGTTAGACCAGCCTTTGATTGATGATTTTGAGAAGGATATACATCAATGGATTCGCATGTTGTTCTCTTGCCTGGTTGATGCCGACTACTTGGATACGGAGCGGTTTATGCATCCGGAACAAGCAGCCAGGCGTGGGCAATATGATTCTATGGAAACGTTGAAGGATCGGTTTGATGTCTATATGGAATCGCTTACGGCAAATGCACCAGCATCTTTCATCAATGAGAAACGGGCGGCTATCCTGTCCCGTTGCCGGAAGATGGCCGAGAGCCTTCCCGGCTTTTTTAGCCTGACAGTTCCGACAGGTGGGGGAAAGACATTGGCGTCGATGGCTTGGGCACTCCTCCACGCCGTTCGTTACAAAAAAAAACGGATTATCATCGTTATTCCTTATACGAGTATTATTGTACAGACGGCTGCCGTGCTCCGGGATATTTTCGGAGCGGAGAATGTGGTGGAGCATCATAGTAATTTGCAACAGGATAGTAACGACGAACGGTCCCCTTCTTTGCTGGCAACGGAAAATTGGGATGCTCCGATCATTGTGACGACAAATGTGCAGTTCTTTGAATCGCTGTATGCTTGCCGCACTTCGCGATGCCGGAAATTGCATAATATCTGTAACTCTGTTGTTATTCTGGATGAGGCGCAGATGTTACCGGTTGAGTTTTTGCACCCCATACTGGATGTCTTGCAGAGCTTGCAAGCCTCTTTTAAAGCCAGTATTTTGTTTACTACGGCCACATTACCCGTTTTTTCCGGTCGGATCGGAACAGGACCGGGGGCTTTTGACGGACTGAAAACTCCCGTGACAGAAATTACTTCTGTGCATGATAATTTGTTTGAGGCTTTTAAACGGGTGGAGCTGCATTGGCCGGAACCAGGCACAACCACTAACTTCGATGAACTTGCCGACGAGCTGTCCGGGTATGATTGTGTGCTATGTATTGTAAATACCCGTAAGGACGCGCGCGAGCTTTACCGGCGGATGCCTGAAGGAACTTTACATTTGTCGCGTATGATGTGCTCCGCGCATATCATGGAAGTTATAAAATTGATCAAGCAGAAATTGAAGGACAATGAACCAGTCCGTGTGATAAGTACGCAGTTGGTTGAAGCCGGGGTAGATATTGATTTCCCTGTAGTATACCGTGCTTTTGCCGGTCTGGATTCAATCATACAGGCGGCAGGAAGATGTAACCGGGAAGGCAAATTGAATCATGTGGGTAAATTAGGTCAGGTTTTTGTCTTTAATTTGGAGAATACTCTTTTGCGTGGTTTGATGGGAAAGGGAGCGGCTGCTTTGCGGGAGATACTGTCTGTTTCCGATGGGAGCGACTTGTTTTCTCCGGAGTGTATGGCTCAATATTTCAGCTTATTCTATAGCAATTGTAACACCTTTGATAAGGCTAATATAAAAGGTCTGTTATATAAAGGTTTTGCAGAAATGCACTTTATGTTTGCAACTGCTGCAGAGAAGTTCCGGTTGATAGACGATAAAGACTCGGTATCCATCTTGGTCGGCTATGGTGATGGTGCAACCTTACTGGAGGAACTGAAGCGGATTGGCCCGGAATTTTGGTTGTTACGTAAGCTACAGCAGTATAGCGTATCCATTAGAAAATGGGATTTCGAACAGTTATGTAAACAGGGAACAGTGGGAGTGTATGCTGGGATTTTTATATTGGAAGATGGAAGGTGTTATGATGAACGGGCCGGATTGGTTTTGGACGGTGCTTGGGTAGAGGAACTACTGTTGATGTGATAGGTGTTACAGATTGAGTTGGTTATAATAGTGCGTTTGGATTGAAATGTGTCTGAATTACAACAATAACATTACCGTCGCATCCTTTACGGGTGCGACGGCTATGACACGTGTATCAACTTCTGGCCAATGCACGTACCTATATAAGGTACGACAGACTCCGAAGGACACGCGTACCGGTTGTCAACTGTTTCAATCCACGTACCTATATAAGGTACGACAAACGGTAAGACCGTCCTTTAAATTACCGTCAGTTTCAATCCACGTACCTATATAAGGTACGACTACCGCTATACTTAATAATAAGCGTTTTGACCTTGTTTCAATCCACGTACCTATATAAGGTACGACAATGATTCATTTGATGGCAATAGATGTACAATATAAGTTTCAATCCACGTACCTATATAAGGTACGACGTGACATTATTGTTAATCCTATTACTCAGACAGTCGTTTCAATCCACGTACCTATATAAGGTACGACGCTTCCATATCCTCTAAAGGGGGTAAATTCAAAGTTTCAATCCACGTACCTATATAAGGTACGACAAAGCGGCATATTCAAGTATGTTTACCCGTTCCTGTTTCAATCCACGTACCTATATAAGGTACGACATATCACGCTTTCGACCTCCCTACTCTTTTCCATGTTTCAATCCACGTACCTATATAAGGTACGACAATAGTTCAAACGTAACATATAAGACAGCATTGCCGTGTTTCAATCCACGTACCTATATAAGGTACGACACCTCCAAACCCGACATTTTAATCACATTATCAGTTTCAATCCACGTACCTATATAAGGTACGACCGTACCGCTGCTATACTTAATAATCGTCGCTTTGTTTCAATCCACGTACCTATATAAGGTACGACCTAATAATATCAAGGCTGATACCTCTAAAAAAGTTTCAATCCACGTACCTATATAAGGTACGACACTTCCATAGCCTGCCAAGTAGTATCAATATTAGTTTCAATCCACGTACCTATATAAGGTACGACGGAATAGATGTTCTCGACAGAGTAGCTAAAGCCTTGTTTCAATCCACGTACCTATATAAGGTACGACATAGCGACTGGGGTGTCCGCTGTAGCGCTGCTGGGTTTCAATCCACGTACCTATATAAGGTACGACCGATATGCTTTGTAGGGTAATATTGCCTATTATAGTTTCAATCCACGTACCTATATAAGGTACGACCCAGCTGCGCTACGGCGGACACCCCAGTTGCTAGTTTCAATCCACGTACCTATATAAGGTACGACCATGCTTATGAGTCGATACAATAATTTCACAATTGTTTCAATCCACGTACCTATATAAGGTACGACTGTCTTTCTACAAGGTTCCTTTGCGTACTCTCTGGTTTCAATCCACGTACCTATATAAGGTACGACTTTTGTACGCTTTTTAAGTGGTCCGCATCCGGTGTTTCAATCCACGTACCTATATAAGGTACGACTGCCCGAACTTCGTTTTTCTGTCATGCAGTACGTGTTTCAATCCACGTACCTATATAAGGTACGACAGCATCCTTCATCCTTATTGTAGGTGCCTATTTGTTTCAATCCACGTACCTATATAAGGTACGACCGTCTGTTCCCACGATTCCCTATGTTTATGAGATGTTTCAATCCACGTACCTATATAAGGTACGACCATACAGGAGATCTCTAAAAGGTCAATGATGATTGTTTCAATCCACGTACCTATATAAGGTACGACGGGTGTTGCTCCTCTTGTTGGTTTAACAACTTATGTTTCAATCCACGTACCTATATAAGGTACGACTTAAAGGCTCCAACGCTCCACATTCTACTTGTGTTTCAATCCACGTACCTATATAAGGTACGACTGAGTAGAGTTGTTGTTATTCTTTTGTACCGAGGTTTCAATCCACGTACCTATATAAGGTACGACAGTTTTCAAATACTGTTCTCGACCACGAAAATACGTTTCAATCCACGTACCTATATAAGGTACGACTGATAACCAATATGATCAAATTCAGGATTAAAGGTTTCAATCCACGTACCTATATAAGGTACGACTTAAGGGTGTTAATTATACGCCTCTTAAGGCCGGTGTTTCAATCCACGTACCTATATAAGGTACGACTAAATGCTTGCATCCTGTTATTCTTATCAATCCGGTTTCAATCCACGTACCTATATAAGGTACGACGACTTCCAAGCCCGACATCTTAATAGCATTATCAGTTTCAATCCACGTACCTATATAAGGTACGACAGTAGGGGTAGAACTATCTGCACCACCCTCTTCAGTTTCAATCCACGTACCTATATAAGGTACGACTTCTTTTGTTGCTACTTTTCAAAAGTCTGATATTGTTTCAATCCACGTACCTATATAAGGTACGACGGCGTCTACTGGCTCCGATAGAGCCAAAGAGACCAGTTTCAATCCACGTACCTATATAAGGTACGACTCTTCCGATAATGCTATAAAGCTTTCCGGTCTTGTTTCAATCCACGTACCTATATAAGGTACGACCCTTGGCAATATTCCCCGAAAAAGTGGTCTATTGTTTCAATCCACGTACCTATATAAGGTACGACTCTATAGCATCATATACTGCCGCATTCGCTTCATTGTTTCAATCCACGTACCTATATAAGGTACGACTGTTAAGCATATCTCTGATTTTTTTATCATCATAGTTTCAATCCACGTACCTATATAAGGTACGACTTGAACTCGAAACCGCCGTCAAAGTTGAAATCCATGTTTCAATCCACGTACCTATATAAGGTACGACTGGTTTTGCCTACCACTGTCCATGCCTGGTCGGGTTTCAATCCACGTACCTATATAAGGTACGACCTATCCTCCCATATTAATACAAAAGTATTTAAAGTTTCAATCCACGTACCTATATAAGGTACGACTTATCATCTTTCAATCTTTTCCCTTCACCTGTAAGTTTCAATCCACGTACCTATATAAGGTACGACCGGATTAACTGTAATCTTACAAGTCGCTGTAATAGTTTCAATCCACGTACCTATATAAGGTACGACTTTTATGTTTGGGTGCAAAGGTATTAGTTAAATCGTTTCAATCCACGTACCTATATAAGGTACGACACAGCATCAGTTACCCGCTTATCAATACCACTCTGTTTCAATCCACGTACCTATATAAGGTACGACGAAAAATGGGCTTCGGCTTATGCTCATGTGCGTGTTTCAATCCACGTACCTATATAAGGTACGACTAAGCGTCAAAAGCGTGCTATTGCTGCTCAAAAAGTTTCAATCCACGTACCTATATAAGGTACGACCAGCAGTAGGATTGACAGAATAATTTCCTAAAGCGTTTCAATCCACGTACCTATATAAGGTACGACACAGACTTGGGTCGTATTACTCCCGTTTTTACTGTTTCAATCCACGTACCTATATAAGGTACGACCTATTGAAGTTGCAAATGTTACCTTAGCATTATAGTTTCAATCCACGTACCTATATAAGGTACGACACCCATAACAATACTTTCCTCATCGCAAAATACGGTTTCAATCCACGTACCTATATAAGGTACGACTGTAACCGACAAACCAGAAATAACTGGCTCATCAGTTTCAATCCACGTACCTATATAAGGTACGACCAAAAGAATAACAACAATTCCACTCAGTCCAGTGTTTCAATCCACGTACCTATATAAGGTACGACTGGCGTCTACCAGCTCCAATAGAGCCAAAGAGACCAGTTTCAATCCACGTACCTATATAAGGTACGACTATTGGTTCTGCTTATATCCGTTCCCGAAAAGATGTTTCAATCCACGTACCTATATAAGGTACGACGAGCGCAGGAGTTTTTTCGCAATGCCACCAGGAGTTTCAATCCACGTACCTATATAAGGTACGACCCACCCTTCGTTTGTGTCAAAACAAAATTTGTGTCAGTTTCAATCCACGTACCTATATAAGGTACGACTTTGTTAGGGTACGCGCGTCTAATGTTAGGGGTGTTTCAATCCACGTACCTATATAAGGTACGACGGGAGACTTCGCAGGCTTCTAAAGCTCGTATTTTGTTTCAATCCACGTACCTATATAAGGTACGACAATGGCGCGCTTTTGGCGTCTACTGGCCCCGATAGTTTCAATCCACGTACCTATATAAGGTACGACTGCATTACAAATAATGCAAACATTTACAGTCTGTTATCAATGCATTTATGCGATAATAAACTTTTTGGATTTTTTATTGATGAAATAAAACTAATAGGAGTGTTTAATAGGCTAATAATCAATGATTGCGAAAACTCCAGCTTTTTGTTAATGCTTAATGTTCGCAAACAGTTATATTATAAGTTCATCTTCTACATTATAGGATGTGACGACACCTATGTATTCAACTCTTTTAGAATAATTATTTCCCAAGAAATAGAAACGAATACTATCTTTTTTATGATCGATGATATCCGATAGTTTTAATCTTAACTCGGTAAATTGAGCAGGCGAGACAGAGCATTCAAAAACGGAATTTTGGACGCGTTGGCCATAATTCAGGCATTGACGTGCTACCTGACGTAACCTGCGCTGTCCGTCGGAAGTCATCGTTTCTACGTCATATGTAACTAGAACATACATGAACTTACTTCATTAAAAAGACCGGATAATTATCTAAATCGTTTCTCAAAAAACGAGCTAAAAGCATCGCCTGAATATATGGGATCAGTCCTATCGGTACGGATTCATTTAAGTAGGGGTGGATTATTGTCTCTTTTTTTCTCTTCTGCCAAGCGAGTAAGACTCCCTTTCTGATATCTTCATCCATTACAATCCCGTTATCTCCGTGTTCGACAAAACCTTTACCGGATATCTGTTTACGATTAATTAAGGACAAAACCAACCTGTCTGCCAGGTAGGCTCGTAACTCTTCCATCATATCTAACGCTAAACTCGCTCTTCCTGGTCGATCGGTATGTAAAAAGCCTACGTATGGATCAAGTCCTACTGTTTCCAATGCAGACTGTACCTCATGATTCAGCAATGTGTAAACGAATGACAATAGAGCATTTACTTTGTCTTTGGGCGGTCTTCTGTTCCTCCCGTTAAAAGGAAAATCCTCACATTGCGATATGATCATCTGGTTAAATACAGAGAAATAAGTTGTAGCGGCTTCTCCCTCTATACCTCTTAATGTATCGGAGGACTCAGCAACTAAAGCCTGATTCTTTGATCTCTTTAACTTTTCAGATACGGATAAAAACAAGGATAGCTGTTTGTCGGAAGAAATGTGATCTCTTTTGAAACGATCGATAACCGTCCGGGAATTTGCTATCTTTCCTGCAATAAAAAGCCGACTGATTTCCAGTGATTTATTTGCATCGTCGGCAATCCTGTATTGTGTTCTTCGTAAAAGGACATTTCCTTTTGTCGGACCGGAGACTCTACCTTGAAACTGTCCATTAGCACTTAAAAAACATAATCCTACATTTCTTTCAGCACACATCTTCATTAATGCCGGAGAAGCACCTATATATCCGAATGTGACAATACCTTCTATATTTAAAACCGGAATTCTGAATATATCTTTTTCCTTAACCCTAATTACAACGTTTTCTCCATCTTTAGTTAAATAGGCTTCAGGAGTAGTTACATACAATGTGTTCAATAATTTTCTCATATTTTAATCGTATAACTGGGACAGGTAAGTATTCACTTTCGGTGTTTTTGTCAGTACTTTAGGCATACATACGTCACATAAAGAACATGACTTGCAATGCGCTTTGTATATTGCCGGCGGAAGAACTTTTTGCTCGTATAGCTTGTGCATTTGGACACATTTATTTTCAACCAGTTTCCGTAATTCTTCAGTAAACTGGACCTCTTCTCGGTGGCGAGTTTCCCCATAATACAAAAAGCCTTTTTCTATGCTGACGTTATACATCTCTTCCAGGCAAATCGCTTGTGCGCATAGCTGGACTTCATCTATCTGATCTTTTTTAGGTTTGCCTCGTTTGTATTCGACCGGAATTAATTGCCAGAATCCCGGATATTTAGGATGTCTTATTGAATTTTGTCCGGAGGTGGAAGCGACCATCTCTACTACATCAGAGATACCATAAAGTCCCAGCCGTCTGGAGACAAGCGTTACGGATCTTAATGTTACTATGCCTTTATTGCGGTTCATCAAGGTAGGATCATCGACTTTTTGATGCATCCAGTTTCCTTCAATAGTGAGGTTGTTTTCCGCCCACTGTTGTTCGATATGTATAAGGGCCCATTGACGTTTACAGAAAGTTATGTGTTGGATTCCGGAAAGCATCAACAGGTCCTCATCTCCGTATTCTATCATATCATGTCCAGAACTTCTACACCTTCCGGTAGTTTATCCTTGTCGATGGTAACAATATAATCGTCGAACGAACGGGGTGGGCGTTGGTCATCCTTAAGTTGAACCTTCACTAAACCGAATAAAGAATGAGCTGAAGCATTACCTAATGCTGTACTGTGTTTGAATACGATCAATTTGCGGGCATTCATCATTCCTCTGGCTGCTGAATGGTCGTGATCGAACATGTTTTTCAATGAATCCCAGAATAAGTTCAGGTCATCTTCATTGAATCCGGTTTGTGCGGCTAAATGAGCGGAAATAAATCCGTTAGCTTTATATAGTCCGTAAGGAACTGTAAATTTACGTCCCATAGTGCGGTTATCTCCACTCTGTTTTTTAGCCTCATCCTCCGTAGCCACAGCCATACGGGTTATACTATGTTCGGCAGTAACAATCGGACTGATGGAACGGGCAAAAGTAAATTGGATAGGGCCACGAACCTGTCCGGCATTTTCGCCTGTACTTAGTACGGCTCCAAATGTCCTTATGTCATAAAAGTTTCTGCACATCCATTGCCGAGCAGCCTCTGTTTTATCTCCTTTCTCTTTTATATCTTTAACCCCTTCCTGTTTATGAGCGTCTGCGATCAGATTATTCAATACCGCTTTCTCTTTAATGAATATATCATACAGTCTTTCTCCTCCTTTTACTATTTGAACAAAGTTCCGGACTTTACGCTTCAGACAGACATCGGAAACCAGGCCTTCACCTGTTTCCGGATCAACTCTGGGTAAATTTCCGGCATCGGGATCACCGTTCGGATTACCATCCTGTACATCAAATAAATAAATGAAGTCGTAACGATTGTTTATTGCTGTTTCCATATTTGTATAGTATTAATTTTTTTCTTTATCTGTTGTTGTTTTATATAAATCTTCTCTTTGATGGTAATAACCGATTGCGAAACGCGATTGGTCGTCCATCGATAAATATTTAGGTAATCCGTTACTATCCAGGTTGGTGATAACACTTTGCAATAATTTTTCATAATAAACAGATTTCCCGGTATCAAATTTTGCAAGGTGATGTCTGGATAAAGACAACAAGCGGCCGAATACAGTTGTCGGGGTTGTCGACGCTGCACCGTAGTAACGCTCTTTGATCGTAGAATTTGCTCCTGGGATAGCATCACTCTGGATCTTTTCAAGGATAGCAAACAAGCGGCCACATAAGTACGCTTGGTTTTTATTTTCTAAATCTAATGCCATTTGAATTTCTTTAGGTGGATTATTATGATTTCTGAATTTTCTATTTAAGTAGGCTTTGAGTATAGCGGCTCTTATCGACGTTATATTCCGGTCTGCTTTGATTCGTATCAGACATTGCATCTGCAATGTGGTCGGGTAGGGTTGGTTATCCCATATGCTTTGACTTAAATCGCTGGCTAAGCAGGGAGGCAGATTTTCCATTTTATTTAAGGAAGCAACTTGGGTCAGTAAGTTGAATAAAGAAAAATAGGCTCTTTGATTCTTGCTTTTAATGATTTCCAAGTCCTTAAAATGTTGTCTGATGTGACTGGCAAATTCGCCTACTGTTCCTTGTCGCCAGAATCTAACGGAGATACGGGCGGCATTAGGAGATAAACCTAACACGTAAAAGGGAGTTTTGTCCTCGTCATTCAATACTCCCGAGAACGGGGACTTCAAGAAGTCTCTGATAACTTCCGTGTTTTTATCCGGATCATCTTTGGGAGGAGATGTAAATATGAAACAGAAACATTGCTCCAACTTTGTCGGTTTCTGAGACCAGAAAACAACGGATGTGTCATGCAAGCGATATTTGTTAGAGGAATCTTTTCCCAATAAAGAATTTAAAGCTGTGGTATAAGCAGCTTCCGCTTCTTTTGAAATGGGTGCGTTCATACCTTGCTCTTTATAATAAGAATCGTAACCCGATTTCTTTTGAAAGCCAACCAGTTTAGCTCCGCTCTTACCCCCGGGTATGGCTATGGCACTATTGAGTATGGCTATCGGAGCCTTTTTTCCGGTGATGAGGCATATCCCTGTAGGTTCATCTTTGTCTGAACAGTCTTCTATAGATGATGTTACATCCGGATTTGCAGCCACGATAGTATTGTTTCCTGCTACTTTAAAGGAGATGTTTGTCCCGTCTTTTTTGATACATTCTTCCCATAAAGGGTCCATTTTTATACGTTGAAGATTATCAGGATTATCGTAAAATTTGGCTACTGCTTGAATCTCTTCATTGGAAGGATACATTTCGGCAAGCCGCCTGACCTCCTGAACAAAGGTTTTATTTTGTTTAGCGGCATCGTCCAGTGCTTTTGGCATTCCTTTATCATCCGTATTTTTAGGTTGGGCTAACACATATCCGAAATGGTCCCAAAATACATTTGCCGTTTGCCAACTGTTGCTGCCGGTACGTCCTTTACTTTTGACGACCAGGTATTTTTTTGCTCGTTTCTGTTTTCCTACCCCCTCGGTGGTATCCTGTAGTTCTAAAAAATTCCCTTTTTTATCTATCAGAATAAGATAAGGTATTTCTTTCCATTCTAATCCATGGGGAGCAATAGTACTCCCCGGATCAGCAGCTTTACGCTGGTAGTATTCGTATAATGCTTGCAAAATCATCGGCGTACCTCCTCACTGTTAATGGATGGAACGATCAAGACTCCTTGTTTCATTATAGCCCTGAAGAACATTGGCTTTGGATCTTTTTCGTTTGTGAAATCCATATCATATAGCATATATCCAAAATCACGATCTTCGGGTATTCCGTTTCCTTTTACCGGATTTTCGATGTATGTGAAATCTGCGGAGAACTCACGGCAACCTAAATAGGGTTGATTGAAACATTGCCCCTTTTTAGCTCTACGTTCGAACATAGCATTATATTTGCCTGGATTTTCGTCAGAGGACTTTGATGGCACTTTCAACATATCTTCTTTCGCTCTATTTCTTATAGGTATAAATTCCAACTCTGCAAAAATTCTATAGCAAACATCTTTTAGTAACAAACTGGATTTTTGTTGCCGATTATCTTCGATGAATAATCCGGATGAACGGGGGCTCATTAAACTTCCAATCTCATTTCTTTTCATGGAAAACCATCTGATTGGATTTAATACTTCTATTCGAGTAATATTCCATTGTATGGCTGGTTTCCAAAATATAGATTCGAAAATGGCTCGGGCAGCAGATGGCGTTATTATGTCGTAGCTAACTCTTTCGACTTTCATCTCCGGACGGGTAAAGCAGGCCATGCTTCCTTTAACCTCAAGACAGTATTCTTTATTTGTATATATCATATGTTTAGGTTAACGTAATATAAGGTGTTTATGCTTTGAGTAATAAGGTATCTTTATAACTCTGTTCAACAAAGATATATTTTATTTTCTAACAAACAAATATTTTAATCCTGTAATCTTCTTGCAAAAAATATTATAAATAGTTGTCCCCGTAAAGGATGCGACATTAAAGACACGTTCAAACGCGCCTTTGAAGAGTGGTTTCAATCCACGCATCTGTAAAAGATGCGACAAAAAAGTTAAAACTAATCCCTTTGTAATCAACGTTTCAATCCACGCATCTGTAAAAGATGCGACTCTCCGGGATTTAGCTTTTGAGCAAATGCAATATGTTTCAATCCACGCATCTGTAAAAGATGCGACATCTTTTTTCCATTTCATCAAACACTTTTTTCTGAGTTTCAATCCACGCATCTGTAAAAGATGCGACTTATTTCCGGTTTATCGGTTACACCCTCTGATATCGTTTCAATCCACGCATCTGTAAAAGATGCGACTGATAATATAAGCGCAACTGACATGTTGACTATTGTTTCAATCCACGCATCTGTAAAAGATGCGACGTAGACGCCAAAAGCGCGCCATTGCTGCTCAAAAAGTTTCAATCCACGCATCTGTAAAAGATGCGACTCGGCGAGACTCGCGAGTTGCGTTTCATTTACCAAGTTTCAATCCACGCATCTGTAAAAGATGCGACCGGCGAGACCCGCGAGTTGCGTTTCATCTACCAGGTTTCAATCCACGCATCTGTAAAAGATGCGACCAACTGTTTCATTTTCTTTTGTTGCTACTTTTCAGTTTCAATCCACGCATCTGTAAAAGATGCGACTATTGCGATCAGCATCAACCTTTAACTCGGGAGGTTTCAATCCACGCATCTGTAAAAGATGCGACTTGGCTTCGTTGTCGGCTCGCTTCGTCTCTTCGGTGTTTCAATCCACGCATCTGTAAAAGATGCGACAAACGCTTGAAAAATAGCTGCAAATCAGATTTACGTTTCAATCCACGCATCTGTAAAAGATGCGACAGGCTACACCATTCGCAAGATCATAAAGCCGATAGTTTCAATCCACGCATCTGTAAAAGATGCGACCGGTAATTGGATAAAATCTCGTGAGTATTTTAATGTTTCAATCCACGCATCTGTAAAAGATGCGACTTTGATTTATCACGATATGGCAACAACAATTCACGTTTCAATCCACGCATCTGTAAAAGATGCGACTCAGCAGGCGGAACAGAAGAAGGCATAGCAGCAGTTTCAATCCACGCATCTGTAAAAGATGCGACACTGTCTCATATTCTTTCGATTTTAAATAAGATGTTTCAATCCACGCATCTGTAAAAGATGCGACTCTTATTGTGGTTTTGACTTATCATCAAAGGTTAGTTTCAATCCACGCATCTGTAAAAGATGCGACGGGAACCCTAACACACCAGTAGAGATGTTAACTGTTTCAATCCACGCATCTGTAAAAGATGCGACCCGTCAGTTAAATTGTTGGACATTACAATTGATGTTTCAATCCACGCATCTGTAAAAGATGCGACTAATGTAGATATCCCTTACCATCGCTTTTCTTTGTTTCAATCCACGCATCTGTAAAAGATGCGACATATTCCCATTTTTTAATTCTACAGGATTGTAAGTTTCAATCCACGCATCTGTAAAAGATGCGACTCCGTCCCGGTTCTTGCGGTTTCGGTATCCCGGGTTTCAATCCACGCATCTGTAAAAGATGCGACGACGTTTAACGAGATCCGGTTAAGCGAGTGTGAGTTTCAATCCACGCATCTGTAAAAGATGCGACTTTGCCCAAAGTCGGCTATATCACTACCGGAGGGTTTCAATCCACGCATCTGTAAAAGATGCGACTATTAAGATTTCCGCATATCCTTTCCGTGCTTACGTTTCAATCCACGCATCTGTAAAAGATGCGACTTGCAAGGGAGTCAACTTCTTTACATCCCCGTACTGTTTCAATCCACGCATCTGTAAAAGATGCGACGTGTCCAATTGTTTTTCATCCCTATTTCTTTCGTGTTTCAATCCACGCATCTGTAAAAGATGCGACCGGGAACCCTAACACACCGGTAGAGGTGTTAACTGTTTCAATCCACGCATCTGTAAAAGATGCGACAAAGATAAGGAGAGTTTGATAAAATATTTATCTGTTTCAATCCACGCATCTGTAAAAGATGCGACCATGATGGCCGTTGTTCCCGACGATCTTCTATGTGTTTCAATCCACGCATCTGTAAAAGATGCGACATCAGTTTGGACAAAATGCGGATTCTGCGTTACAGTTTCAATCCACGCATCTGTAAAAGATGCGACTAGTAAATACTTCCTTTGATATTTTCCCGTCCTTGTTTCAATCCACGCATCTGTAAAAGATGCGACAGGGTTGGGTGCATAAGGCTATACTTAGTCATTGGTTTCAATCCACGCATCTGTAAAAGATGCGACGATTCGACTGCTACAGATGGGCTTCCTGGGGTGGTTTCAATCCACGCATCTGTAAAAGATGCGACTTTGCGTAACTTTATTATGTTCCGTTCTTTTGAGTTTCAATCCACGCATCTGTAAAAGATGCGACACGCTTATTAGCACCAATAGAGCCAAAAAGACCAGTTTCAATCCACGCATCTGTAAAAGATGCGACACTGGACGTAAGAGGTACGGGGCTGACCCGGGTGTTTCAATCCACGCATCTGTAAAAGATGCGACGCTATAAAACCGATTGCAAAACATTAATTCAAAGTTTCAATCCACGCATCTGTAAAAGATGCGACTAGAACAGGGCGGCAACCTATAAGCGGCGTAAGGTTTCAATCCACGCATCTGTAAAAGATGCGACTGTACTTCCATTCAATGCCTGTGCTACCGGTACGGTTTCAATCCACGCATCTGTAAAAGATGCGACTTCGCCAATAGGTCCCTGCGGGCCTGTTTCTCCTTGTTTCAATCCACGCATCTGTAAAAGATGCGACTATTTCGGGGCTTGCGGCAGACGATGTTCTTATTGTTTCAATCCACGCATCTGTAAAAGATGCGACATTAATGGCATCCACCATTTTATTCTCATTTTCAGTTTCAATCCACGCATCTGTAAAAGATGCGACTCAACGGTCTCGTGTCCCCGTTCGTCCCTATCAGTTTCAATCCACGCATCTGTAAAAGATGCGACTAATATAGGCCGGAGCACCGGAATTGGCAGGGAGTTTCAATCCACGCATCTGTAAAAGATGCGACGTTCGTGATTTTTGTTACACTTTTACACTTTTTGTTTCAATCCACGCATCTGTAAAAGATGCGACTGTCAATATTATTGACTTTAGCATACATAGTCAGTTTCAATCCACGCATCTGTAAAAGATGCGACTCTTTGTCTGAATCGGGAACATCATAGGCATGAACGTTTCAATCCACGCATCTGTAAAAGATGCGACTAAACGAGACATAACAGCAGAGGGATTATTATAAGTTTCAATCCACGCATCTGTAAAAGATGCGACCTTCGGTATATTCAGCCTGTGCTTTAGTTAACTGTTTCAATCCACGCATCTGTAAAAGATGCGACAATTACCGATATTAATGTTAGACACAGTAGGAGGTTTCAATCCACGCATCTGTAAAAGATGCGACGATAGCCGATGTGATCAAATTCGGGGTTAAAAGTTTCAATCCACGCATCTGTAAAAGATGCGACTGATAGCCGATGTGATCAAATTCGGGGTTAAAAGTTTCAATCCACGCATCTGTAAAAGATGCGACTATAAAGGCAAATTCTCATCCATGTCAAAAAAAGTTTCAATCCACGCATCTGTAAAAGATGCGACGCCTGGCAGTGTTAACAATGTATTTTCTGTCACGGTTTCAATCCACGCATCTGTAAAAGATGCGACATACTCGCCACACGCGAGATAGCGCAGCGAATGAGTTTCAATCCACGCATCTGTAAAAGATGCGACTATGCCGATGATGTTCCCTATCCAAACAAAAATGTTTCAATCCACGCATCTGTAAAAGATGCGACTGATAACCAATGTGATCGAATTCGGGATTAAAAGTTTCAATCCACGCATCTGTAAAAGATGCGACCTCACGTTTACGAGCTTTTAGAATACGAGCCTTAGTTTCAATCCACGCATCTGTAAAAGATGCGACCTCTTGGGCGCTGGTACTGGTGGCGCATCTCTTCTGTTTCAATCCACGCATCTGTAAAAGATGCGACTCCATGTTTGTGAAAAACTTTATTGATGACACTTTTAAATTGTAATTTTGCGAATGATAAAGTAGAAAAGCAATAAATGTTCATATTCTCTAAATAAATCTATAAGTGTATGATTTATAGAGGATGCGAACATCCAACGTTTTTTACAATTACTTAGGGTTCGCGTTTTTGTTATTGAAACATAAGTGTAATCATGTTATTTCTAAAGTAATCTGTAACTTTGCTGACAAAGTTAGGAATAGTTTTTATAGATACGATAAATAATGAATAAAAAGATACTTCAGTTAGCGCTTCCTTCTATTGTATCCAATATAACGGTTCCTTTGTTGGGATTGGTCGATGTGGCGATTGTCGGACATTTGGGGGCCGCTTCCTATATCGGGGCGATTGCGGTAGGGGGGATGCTGTTCAATATTATTTACTGGTTGTTCGGTTTCTTGCGGATGGGAACGAGTGGGATGACTTCACAGGCTCTGGGGAGACGGGATCTCCTGGAAGTAACGAGGGTTTTGTTCCGGTCGGTCGGTGTCGGGATTCTGATTTCTCTGGCTCTGCTTCTGCTCCAGTATCCGATACGGGAAATAGCTTTCTTACTATTGGATACGACGGATGAGGTAGAACGGTTGGCTTCCTTATATTTCAATATTTGTATTTGGGGAGCGCCGGCTGTGTTGGGATTGTATGGTTTCTCCGGTTGGTTTATCGGAATGCAGAATTCCCGTTTCCCGATGTTTATTGCGATCACCCAGAATGTCGTGAATATCGTGGCGAGCCTAATCTTCGTCTTTGTGTTCGGCATGAAGGTGCAAGGGGTTGCGACGGGAACGCTGATCGCTCAATATGGAGGCTTCGGGATGGCTGTATTCCTGTGGTTCGTATTCTATCGGAAGCGGTTGAATATTCGTGTTTGCTGGCATGAGATCATGGATAAGGTCGCTATGCGTCGCTTCTTCCAGGTGAATGGCGATATTTTCTTTCGTACGCTTTGTTTGGTGGCGGTTACTACATTTTTTACATCTACGGGTGCGAGGCAGGGCGATATCGTTTTGGCCGTTAATACATTGCTGATGCAGTTGTTTACGCTCTTTTCCTATATCATGGACGGTTTTGCCTATGCGGGCGAGGCTTTGGCGGGACGTTATATCGGTGCTCGGAACAAAACAGCCCTTAGTCGGATGATCCGTTTGCTGTTTGGCTGGGGGATTGGGTTGTCCCTTTCGTTTACCCTGCTTTATGGAGTAGGCGGGAAAGGTTTTCTCTCCCTCCTGACGAATGACTCTGTTGTCATACAAGAGGCCGGAACCTATTTCTATTGGGTGCTGGCTGTCCCGCTTGCCGGCTTTGCCGCCTTCTTGTGGGATGGAATCTTGATCGGTGCGACAGCTACCCGCCTGATGCTTTATTCGATGTTGGTCGCTTCCGGCACTTTCTTTTTGATCTATTACCTCTTTTTCGGAATGATGGGAAATCATGCATTGTGGATGGCATTTCTGATATATCTGTTGCTTCGTGGTAGTATGCAATGGGTATTAT
>ULYD01066661.1_pt1 | contig 26015 bp, 19 predicted proteins | sample 1961831 | NCBI WGS metagenome assembly ULYD01 (sample SAMEA4835854, study PRJEB28245) | human gut metagenome | biome: gut microbiome; material: fecal sample | place: Denmark | collected 2008 | reverse complement strand
TCCTACGTTTTCAAGTACAAGATAAGCATAACGCTTCTTCTTTCTTCGTATGTCTTGGAAAGAGTTTCCTCAATCCGATTACAAAAGTAGAGAATTTCTGCGATAATCTCTTATTTTATAGTGCTTTTATTTGCTTTTGAAGAGGATTTTAGAGTGCATTCTATATTTTCAACCCTTTATTCTGTTTTGTAGGTGCAATTCCTAAACCGTTTCTCCATTCATTCGCTTTCTGTCTGAACCATTGCACAAGCGGAATATCATTCACGCATATATGGTAATACCCTTTCCTGTTCTTGTCCTCTTCAAATGAAAATGCCGCATTCTCGTCACGAAACTTTCGGCTGAACTCAGAAGAATAGAAATCACCTTTCAACCTTACTTTCTTCAACTTGCACAACTCTTGAATTACTCTTTCAGAGAAATTCAATGTGTTTTGGCAAAACTCTATCAACGGCAGCAACTTTTCTACATGAGGAAAGTATCTCTGTATCTTGTTCATATACTCATTGAACTTAATACATTTTTCCTTGTATTTCCATTCTATTGTCTTGATATGCTGTATCAATTCTTTATTCCGATTTTCAAGTGCGGATATACGTTGTTGCAACTCTTCCCTCTCAGATTTCAACTTGTTACTGCCCAAAAGAGAACCGACCTTTGCCACGAATGCAGCTTTCGCTTCCGTTTTGGCGACTTCCAATTTCTCCGACTTGATTTCCTGCCTTACCTCGTCAAGTCGTTGTTCTGCCTGTCGCTGTTCGGTTTGCAACAGCTTTACGTTGGCTTCCAGTTTCCCCGTTTGCCGTTTCAAATTACGGTAGTATTGGGCAGTAGTGGTGTGCCTTGCTTCTGAGCCACGCACACCACGTTGTAAGCCATATTTCGCCATTGCTTTTGCATAGCTGTCGTGATAGGCGACCAGCTTCTCACGTGTCAGCACGTCATCGGCACACAGACGTACGGTATCGGTTTTCTTGCGGTAGGAGCGTTTACCCTCCGTCTGTTTCTTCTTGGCTTTCCTGCGTTCTCCCGTTACTATCGGTACGACTGTGGCATGAATGTGCGGTGTATGTTCGTCCATGTGCAGGACTGCGGAAACGGTGTTCTCTTTGCCGAAGGTACGGTGTAGCCATTGCAGGTTGTCATCGCACCATTCGTCAAGTCTGCCTTCATTTTGAACTCTCACCATGTCCTCGTGCGTGCCAGACAATACGATGCGGATTGCCCGTACCTGGTCGGGCGTTATCTTGCGTTTGATGCCTGCCGTGCGGATACGGTGGCCTATCGCTTCTGTGCGGTCTGTCACGCCATCGGGGAACTCGACCAACTCGCGGTTGAGGTGGGTACGTGTGGGGTCGGCGTTCTTGGGCATGGTCTTACGTTCGATGTGGTCGGACGCTCCCGTGTCTGCCGACCCTTTCGCCTTGTTGATTTGGATGCTGATGTATCCCATACTTGTCTTGTCTTTTTAAGTGTTATAAACTTGTTTATCGGTATCCTTCCGTCGCGGCCATGCCGCGTCAGACGGGGTGTGCAGAGGGGTGCAACCCCTTGCCTCATTGGGGCGTTTTTAGCGGTGTCTGCACTGCGTGAAGAAAATGCCCTAATGAGCTATGGCTTTTTCGTTCCTCAAAAGCCAGCGGCGGTGTCGGCGGCTCCCTCTACCTTTTCTTTTCACCGGTTCGGGCAACAATCCTGCGCCGCCATGCTTGCAAGATTGCGTGCTTGCATGTTTGCAAACATGTCGTCTTGCCGTTCTCGTTTCCTCGGCGGACTTATTTAGGGTGGAAAATCCGATGAATTGATGATTTGGCAATTCAATACTCTGACATACAACAAAATAGATATTCATCACCGCTTCATCAAACCGCTCGCCAAAAGAAAAGTGATGCGTGGGGTTGTATCCGCTTTCTTTTTTCATCAGCCAAATCCGTTTGTTGAGCGTTTGATGAGTATGTAAATCGCTGTTATTCTTTATATTTATATGTATTTTCATCATTTCATCAAAATATCAGAGCGTTTCCAATTGTTTCTTGCTTACCGTGTAATAGCGTCCTGTCTTCCTGACGGTCGAGTAGTGGCACTCACGGTTGTAGTCGTATTGGTAGGTGGTGTAGGAAAGCGAATTGGATGCTGGTGTCAGCTTCCAACACTCCTGTACCACCTTCCTGACCTGAGACTTTTCCACTTTGACTTGCGAGCAGATGAGCAACGGGATGATGTCATTCAGACAGAATGAGACAGACTCGACACCCATGCTTGCCATGATGTCGAGCAGCAGTTCCGCCATTTCTATCTCTAAACGATTGCGATTGCTCCGGATTATCTTCCGTAGTGCGTCCGTTTCCAGCAGTTTTGGGCTGAACCACATGCGGCTTTCCTTTTCAGAGGACAGCTTTCTGTGTTGCAGAAATGGAGAAAAGCGGGTATCTCCGCTTTCAGCTTTTGCAGGAAGTCGGTATCATCGGACTGTAAGCGACTTATCTTGCGCACCCAATATCGTGTCTCGCCAGCGTCAATGATGACGGGCAGATGCTCGTTGTTGGAGCAGAGCACGAACTTGGCGAAGAAGCCTATCTCGTCACGGTCTTTGCCTTTCGCCTCCACTTTGTAGGAGAGCGTGGTGCTGAGGTTCTTCAGCCGCTCGCTGTCCTCACGGCGGTTAAGCAGTACTTCGTCCACCATGATGAGCAGCTTGCCCGCCCAGTCGGAATTGAACTGGCTGCGGAAGTCCTCATTGGTGTTGAACGTCACGTTGTTTTGGAAAATGGCTTTCAGGAAGTTCAGGAACGTGCTTTTGCCCGTGTTCCTCTCTTCGGACACGAGCAGTAGGATGGGCAACTTTTGAACGGGGTAAAGATAAAGTAACTGCAAATAGTCCATACCCAACTCGTACTGTTCGCCGAAGATGTGTTCCACCAACGAGCGGATGCAGGGGAAGTCGCCCTGCACGGGAATATGGCTTATCGGCTCGTAGAGGTTGAGGAACTTGCCGATTATGGGCTGGTAGCCCACATGGTCGGGTACGGTGCAGAAGCCGTCGTACTTCGGCACGGTCGCCATGTAATCCTTGCCGTAGTCCTGCCGCAAGGTCTCGGAGTTCCATGCGATGCGTTTCCTCACATAGCCTCCGTCAATGCGGGGCTGGTTCACAATCTTGTAGAGCGTTGTGCCCACGCGGATAAATTCTTCTTTTTCTGTCATTGGTTTGCTTGATTTTAGTGCCGCCGACACCTTGTCGGCAGGCGGATTAAATATGGGTGCAAAGCTACGACAGGACGGCTAAATCCTTGATAAGTAAAACTATGCAGAACGGCGCAAAAGAAACAGGCAGACAAGAAAATGCAGCATAATAGGAAATATCAGTTATCCAAAGGCAAAAAGAAAAAGCCCGAAGAAGCAAAATCACACTTCCTCGGGCAAATAGGTTACCACAGATATTCATCGGCAAATGGATATGCTGGTTTATAGGTTTACTGATGCCATTACGACATTACATCAGGTTAAGCAGCTCATAAACAGACTGTAAAAGTTTCCAAAGCGCACAATCTAACATTTGCATGAGGGTCTGTTTCCCATTGAAACCAACAAAACTTGCCTTTCTTTTCGCAAGCACAGCCTTTCCAATAAAGCCTTGCGCACCCTTGCGGCGTTGGGAGTGTTTATACGAAAAGCAAGTGCCACGACCATAGGCAGGGAATATGTTTCAGAATAATAACCGTTGGTCAGCTTTATATGCCTTTCCACCTCGCAAGGCTGCAACACTCCGCTTTTGTACACGGCTTGGATGGCGGCACGCAATGTCGGGGTAACCACATCGAACAGTTGCAGCAGTTCCATTTCGTTCATCCATACGTTGGCTGCATCGGACGGCACGGCAACCTTGCCGTACTCGTCCATCGAAATTGTTGTCCGTCTCATAGGCTGTGGTTATATGGCGAAACGTCCGCTTACCTTATTCTCAAAGGCGGATATGTCGTTTTCAAGTTTAGTGCTGGTCACCTTTGCGTAAATTTGCGTGGTGGTGATATTGGTATGGCCTAAAATCTTGCTCACGCTTTCTATCGGCATACCGTAATTAAGAGCCAAAACTGCAAATGAATGGCGGCTTAAATGGAATGAGACCGTCTTTTCTATGCCGCATCTTTGGGCTATCTTCTTGATGCGCTTGTTCACCATGTCAAGCGAACCGATATTGAAAAGCCGCTTGTCAGTCCTGAACGGCTCGTAACGCTTGATTATCTGCATGGGGATGTCCATCAGCTTGATTTGGAACGGTACACCCGTCTTTTGGCGTTTCGAGACAATCCAAGGTGTGCCGTTCAGCTCTACGATGTTGTCGGTGGTCAGGTTTTTGATGTCCGTGAACGAAATGCCTGTCCAGCACCCGAACAGGAACAAGTCCCTCGCCAATGCGAAGTTGGGATTGTCCAATTTGATTGTACTCAACGCTTGGATTTCGTCCTCCGTGAGAAAGTCACGCTCCTTGTGGTCGGGGGCAACGTGGTACATTGCAAACGGGTTTCTCGGTATCTTGCCGTTGTAGTGCGCCGTGGTGACGATGTGCTTCAACGGTATGGAGTATATCCACACGGACGATTGCGCCAGCCCGACTTCGTTTCGCAGGTACAGGCAGTAGTCACGTATGAACTCTTCCGTCAGTTCATTCATGCCTATGTCTGTCCGTTTGTATTTCTTCTTAATGAACTCCGCAACATATCTCCTGACTATGACATGTTTCTGGTATGTGCGTATGGAGCGGTCTTTGCCCACCCGTTTGGCGAATGCCTCGTTCTCCTTGTCAAAAGCTCTTAATAAAGTTTCATACTCCGTGCCGATACCCTGATAGGCATTGCGTACCATTTCAGCGGTGACAAACGCCTCACGGTCGAAAAGCCGTTGATAATGCTTTGTTATCTGCGCCTTGATGTTGTCAAGGGCATAATTTACAGCCATTGCCTCACGGCTTTTGCCTTTGGCACGATTGCCTTTGGCATCCCAAAGTTCCTTTGAGATGCTCTGTTTGCAACTGAACTGTGCGATAGTCCCGTTGATTGTAACCCGTCCCATGATTGGGACAATTCCGTTCTTCTCCTTGCTGCCGTTTACATAAAAAACGGTCTTGAATGTACTCCTCATAATCCTTGCTTTTTGTCTGGTGCAAAATTAGTTTATTGGAGTTGTAAGGGCAGAATGTAAACCTACGCAGAACGCAGAAATAGAGACCGTTAATGTTAAATGTGCATCAGATGTCGGGTAATGATTTGGAAGTGTATCTATTTCTGCAATCTGCCTAAATCCGTTTTCCCGACCTTGTGACAATTTGCGCCAATTAAAGCCAAACTCTCTGACTGTCAGCAAGAATGCTCAAATTTGCTTTATTCTGCGTTTTATCCTATTATTTTGTGTGAAAAGATATGATTCATTGGAAAAAGTGTGCTGTTAAAGGTGATATTCGTTGGAAAAAATGTGTGTTCTATGGCATATTCGCTGAAAAAAATGTAACTTTACAACCGAAAGAATAAGATTTAATTATGCTTAAAAGAAAAATAGAAACATTTTTAGCCAAGTGGAAGAAGTCTGAAGACAGAAAGCCACTTGTGATAAAAGGCATCCGCCAATGTGGGAAGACATATATTGTCCAAAAATTCGCAAAGGAGAACTACGAGAGTGTGGTTTATATGAACTTCATTCTCGAACCCGACAAGAAGTCTGCTTTTACTGGCAATATAGATGTTGATACTATCATTCTCAATCTTTCTGCTTTGATTCAAGGCAGTCGTTTCATCAATGGGAAAACGTGTATTATCCTTGATGAGATTCAAGAATGCAAGGAGGCAAGGACAGCCTTGAAGTCATTTCATATAGACGGTCGCTTTGATGTCATTGCCACAGGCTCTCTTTTAGGCGTGAAAGGATACGGTAAGAGTAAGAAGAAAAAGGAAGAGGAGGAAGGGCAAGATTCTGTTCCCGTAGGATATGAGACCGTGATTGATATGTATCCATTGGACTTTGAGGAATTTTTATGGGCAAACGGAATTAGCGATATGGTTATTGATTCCGTCAAATCCTGTTTTGAGAACGAAAGTACTGTTCCTGATGGGATTCATAAGGCAATGATGGAACTGTTGTACAGATATGTCATTGTCGGCGGTCTCCCGGAAGTAGTGAACTGTTTCCTTGAAACTAAGAATATTGAGCTTATATATAAGGTTCAGCGCAACCTTATAGCTGAATACGAAGAGGATATGGTTAAATATGCGGATGATCCAGACAAATCTCGTATCCGTGAATGTTTTGAGTCTATCCCAAAACAATTAGCTAAAGAGAACAAGAAATTCCAGTATTCTGTAGTCAAGAAAGGTGGACGGGCCTCACAATATATAGGTAGCATTCAATGGTTGGAGGATGCAGGAATAGTACGTAGATGCTATAACACGCAGATTACGGAACTGCCATTAGAGGGTAATTCCATCAAAGACAGTTTCAAGGTGTACGCCACAGATATAGGTATCCTTATGGCAATGTTGGATTATGGTACTCAGGCAGATATTTTAAAGGGTAATCTTCTGGGATACAAGGGAGCAATCTTCGAGAATCTCATGGCTGATTTTTTATGTAAGTCCGGGCAAAAGTTATACTATTTTCATAAGGATAGCGGCCTTGAGTTGGACTTCTTGGTAAGATTCAAGGGTGAATGCGTTATACTTGAAGTAAAGGCAAAGACCGGTAAGGCAAAAAGCATGACTACGGTTCTTAAGAACAAGGATGTATATCATGTCAACAACGCAATCAAGCTCGGCCAATACAATGTAGGACGTGAGGGGGATATATTGACCATTCCGTTGTACATGGGATTCCTTGTTGAAGACAAACTTGCGGACGTTATCATTCCTGATGTTGATGTGAGTCTATTGACTACTATTTAATTTTATAGATTATGGCAAAACAGATATTAGTTGGAATCAAAAAACAGAGTTTGAATGAGGTGGCTCACTACCTTATGATATACTTCCCATACAATGAGGAGATGTGTAGCTATGCCAATGATTGGCTTGGTGAACTATATGAAAACAAGTATCCATTGGTTTCTAAAGGGATGTGGTCAGGCATAATTGATTTGAAAACTCATAAACTTCTTGATTGGAAGCCGGACTTTTCCGATTTTATAGAAGATTCTGAAACCGTTGAGAAAATTGATACGAGCATTAAAGAAGAACCCATACTTGATACCAAAGTAGAGTTCACTTATAGCCAACTTATGACAAAACTGCTTCAATTGCCTAAATTCTTGCAATTGGAGATAGGAAAAGCGTTAGTGGAAAATGCCTCGGAAGGATTTGAGGAAGACGAATGAGTAATTGGGAAAAATAGACATGAATGAGAATTTTTCAAGATATACAATCGCAATTGAAACAATATAAAGTATAACATCATGATACAAAGCGTTAATAAATATCATATCTACGAGATTTTTTCATCTGATGGTAATTTCTACTATACCATCCCAAAGTATCAACGTGAATATACATGGAGTTATCGTGAATGGGAAGCTCTTTACGATGACATCAGTGAAAACAACGATGAGTATTTCATAGGGTCTATCATATGCATTCCTTTGGGAGATGCCATTAATCCTTATTTGGAGGTGATAGATGGTCAGCAGCGACTGACTACCGTAAGCCTATTTCTAACTGCCATCTACACTCGCTTGAAGGAACATGCAGACTATTTGAGCGAGGATGACGGTGACGTGCTGCCGTCATTAAGGAAGTCGCTGAAAAGCAAAAACTCTCCGAACGAAATGAAGCTGGTGCCACAGGTACAAAATTTCAATAAGGATGACTATGATTACCTGTTGAACGAGGTGGGCTTGCGAAAAGCTACTGCACCAAAGCATGCTTATTACTCCATGAGAAAAATTGCTCGTTGCTACACCTATTTCTTAAAGCGTCTCGATAAAGAGATAGAGGGTATGGATGGTGATGGTGCAGTAAATTTCTTGTTGGGCAAATATAATAAAGTGAAGCAGGCCATGCTGGTTAAGATAGAGGTTTCTACTCATTCTGACGCTTACGTTTTGTTCGAATCTCTGAACAACCGAGGAACACCATTGACTGCGATCGATCTGATGAAGAATCTTATTATGGCACGGGCAGAGAGTAACAATCTGACTATTGATGATTGCTTCAACCGTTGGCAGATGTTACTCGGTAATCTATCCGATGACTATGGGATACAGGAACGTTTTTTCCGTCATTATTATAATGCCTTCAAACATCGTTTGAATGAGCCATTCCAAAGTGACAACGACCGCAAAAAAGACCCATTGGGTGTCGTGGCCACTCGCTCTAATTTGCTAAATATATTCGAGAACCTCATCAATAAAGATTTGCCATCGTTTCTTGATGATATTTTGCATTGTGGGCAAATTTATTCTTGGCTCATTCTACAAGATTCCACAGAAACGATCTACCGTAAAGCGCTGGAAGACCTCGACCATATCCAAGGCGCACCTTCTTACCTTCTTCTCATGTACTTGATGAGGAATAAGAAAGAACTTGCTATTACAGAGAATCACATCAACCAGCTCATCAGATTACTTACAAAGTATTTCGTTCGCCGAAATATTACAGACTATCCGAATACACGTGATTTGACGCGGATTTTCATGGATATTATCAGCAAAATAGAAGAGTCTAACTCAGTTGGGAACGATGTAATGACGCTGATTGTAGACATGCTGAGTACACCTGCCAATTGTGCTTCAAATGAACAATTTCGCCGCAGTTTGGAGGGTGATGTATATAAAGATAATGTAGGTGCAACGCGCTACATACTCTGTAAACTTGCAGAGTATGCCATGACACAGGAAACATGGACTGATTTATGGAGGCGCACTGATAAAAAAGTGTTCGTGTGGACTATCGAACACATCTTCCCCGAAGGAGAAAATATCCCGCAATGTTGGGTGGATATGATCGCTAATGGTGATAAGAATTTGGCTCAAAAGTATCTGGAGGAATACACCCATAAAATTGGGAATCTTACTATTACGGGCTATAATAGTACACTTGGCAACAAGTCGTTTGAAGAAAAGCGCGATCGGAAAAGTAAGGATGGTAAACGTTTTATAGGTTATAAGAACGGGCTTGAAATAAATCGTGAGATAGCAACTAAAGATATATGGACGATTGAGGATATTAAGGCTCGTACTACTGACTTGGTGAATAAGTTGATAGAAATCTATGAATTTCCAGGGAAATAGACGACTCATAGTTGTGAAATATCATTAAATGTACGGTAGTGTAAAATAAAGCTTGGCGCAGTTTTCAATTAGTATCTACACCCATACTGATATAATGTCATATATTTGTACCAACTTTGTACCCGAAAAGGTACAAAGAGATTCTACGTCATCAAACTGAATAACATTTGAAAATATAAAATTCTATGGATATATTAAGTCTCACCAAAGTAACATCGTTGTTCATCCTAACTTTAATAGAAAGAGACGATGGACAAAAGAAACAAATTTTGGAGACGCCAACAAATGGCTCGTGTGTTTAAGGCTCGCATGATTCTTTATGCCGCTTATGGTCATTGCATCATTCGTGAGGATGGAAGTTATTATGAACACCCTCATTGGTTTGAATTAGCAAAAGAAAAATGGACGCAAGTTTACAAAACTACAGGTACTCCGTGTAGCTGTTGGATGTGTAGAGGATTTGAATATGATCGCAAGGAGTATAAGGAAGATACTCGGCGGATTATTTGGGAATCAATGGAATGAGCTAAATGATAAGGAATTGAATCTGTGCATTAATTGCATGGGTGCAGTTTTTATTATGTGCAGCATATAGGCAAAGAAGTTACGTGTATTTTTTTCAGAAAGTAATATGTGATATAGAATTTAATTGCTAATTTTGCACCAATTCTGAAACGATATAAAAACTAACAATGCAGAGAAATAGAATGAACATATTATCGAAGGTCACAATTTGGGGTAACAAACGCCCTGAATCTGTGTCGTGTGTTCATGTCTTTGGCATTGAACCTTGTATTATAAATACTTTCCAACGAAGAACATAGCATGGTGTAGTTTATTCTACCCCTGATTGAAAATATAAACTGAATAGTTGGAGAGTTTTACCGAACTTTCCAACTATTTTGTTTTATACCCATTTGTGACAGTCATCTTACGATGCTTTTCTGTCATTTCCGTCTGATGGGTGATTGGCAAACAGATTATTAACGTGCAGTGATGCACATAAATTGAGAAGAGATGAATTGTAAATTTGAAGGCAGCAAGGTGTTCTTTACATCTGATACTCACTTTTATCACGGAAATATCATTCGTTTCTGCAACAGACCTTTTAAGGATGTGGAAATGATGAATGAAACGATTATTTCCAATTGGAATAATACAGTTGGCTTGGACGATATTGTTTTTCACTTGGGTGATTTCTGTCTTGGCGGTTCAGCCGAATGGACTAAAATACTTGATAGATTGAACGGCAAGATATATCTGATTCTCGGCAACCACGATTTGAAGAACTTGAGACAGGGTTATGTCGATAGATTTGAGCATTTGGCTATGCAGATGCACATAGAGGTGAACAAGCAGAAGATATATTTGAATCACTATCCGTTTCTATGCTTTGATGGCGGATATAAAGATGTATGGCAACTGTTCGGTCATGTGCATACAAGGAATGATAACACCGGAATTGATGCTACACGACTTCAACACCTCTATCCGACACAGTATGATGTCGGGGTTGATAACAACAACTTTATGCCAGTTTCATTTGCACAGGTGAAGACAATTATTGAAAAACAGATTAAACAATCAAAAATGGAAGAGTAATGAAGATACAATATATGAGCGATTTACATCTGGAGTTCGGGGAGAATAGCAGATATTTAAAGCATAATGAATTACCTGCTACCGGTGATATGCTGGTTTTGGCTGGAGATATATTCTATCTTAGGGATAGGATTGCTCCTATGGTGAAATTTTGGAAATGGGCTTCAGATAATTACAAGCAGGTTCTGATAGTTCCAGGTAATCACGAATATTACAATTATTCAGACGTGATGGAACGAGGGCTGCAATGGAAGTGGATGTTCCGGAAGAATGTAGGGTACTATCAGAATCAAGTAATCCGTATCGATGATACCGACTTTGTTCTGAGTACGCTATGGTCGCGGATTAACCCGAATGACAAGTATTTCGTGTGGAAAGGTATGAACGACTTTCGCCAAATCAAGTTTGACGGAAAATTACTACAGGTGGAGGAGTTCAATCGGATGCACGAAATCTGTATGGATTTTATCCAGAAAAGCGTCGAAGAGAGTACGGCGAGTCATATTGTGGTGGTTACTCATCATTTGCCTACTTTTAAGGTGGTTGCGCCACAACACAAGAACTCCGTACTGAACAGTGCATTTGCCAGCGAATATGGGGATTGGATTGCCCACAGCCGGATAGATGCTTGGATTTATGGACACTCGCATAGCAATATCGACACAGAGATTGGTAGCACTAGGGTAATCTGTAACCAGATGGGATATGTTTTTGCGAATGAGCACCTTGTGAATGGATTTAATCCGGAAAAGTATGTTGAAATTTAATAAACATAAAGCTATGAATGAAAGAATAATAGATAGAAAACTCTTTGTCGATTTGGCGAAGGAGGTTGACTTGAACGCTTCGCATATAGAAGCAATGGGTGAAATGCGCCATTGTGAAATCACCGTTAGTGGCAATATTCTGAAACGTCTGGTTGAAATTCAGCGTCAGTTCGAGCGACTTGCCGTAATGGGGGATGATGAGCATCGTGGTTTCTACATAGAGGTGCCACGCCCTACTCCTGAGGAGTGGGGTGATATTGAGAAACTAATTGTTTCGGGAGAGTATCAAAGCAAAGAAGCGTTCCTTGCGGACTGGCTCGCATTCAATCCAACGGAAACGCAGTGGTTTCATGTTGCCTCTTATAGATACGAAGAGTTCCGGTCGATTTGCGTTACAGACCGAAAGCATACGCATTTCGTCATTATGAATCGCTCCTCTTGTGCCGGCGGAGAATCAGATAACGCATGGTATTGTGATTCCCTTGCCCGACTCTTCGACTATTTGCAGAGGCTGGTTGATGTTATTGTTGCAAATCCCGATGGGTTCAACGACTATGTGGCGCACAATCTGCCGTACCAGCAACGGACTGGACGGATTGCACGAAAGGAACTCAATAGGATAGCACCGAAGTTCAAAATTGAGGTGGAAGATCGGGAGACTGCTATAAAGGCTTTGGAGGATTCAGTGAAGGAACATTTCAGACCTCATCTGAAGACTATGACCATCCGGCAATATTGTATGTATTACCGCATTGCTAACGAGGTGTATAAAGCATACTACCGGAAACGAGGTGTTGGAAATCGTATCTACAAAGAACAGTCGAATGTTCCGGAAGAGCTGCGAGATATAGCCTACTACACGCGAGTAAAGTTCGTAGATGTAGATGGACTATATGACATTGACAGCCCAGAGGATTTTATACGGTTTGCAACAGACCATTATAGCGAGCTGGGACTTTCGCGCCTGAATGTCATTGCATCGAAGGTATCGCAGCAGGGTTGGATGATAGTTGTCTCTAATAGCTATTCGGCAAATGTCGGACTAGCCATTGAGGTTGCCACTGCTTTATATAAGACCGGAGTACCGCTGTTGATTCACGATGCCGAAAAACTCTTGAGGATTCTGGGTGAAGAAGGTTATGTGCGGCTGATTCCCAATTCGTATCATAACTATATGGGCTATCAGGAGGAAGATACTGTTTACGAACTGCCGTGGAAATACGAATGTTCGGACGATGGTGAATCGGTGTTGACTTTGGAGCAATACAATTCGATTGTTTCTCTTGCAGAATGGCAGGATGAAAAGTTGGTGAATCCAGTCGCTTGACGCTTAAATTGAGGAGGCTGGCTCTTGCCTTAATCATAGTCATTGACAAAGGCTAAGAGTCGACCTCTTCAAAACTTGGTGGAGAAATCTGTATTTGCATAGCCATGTCTTTTAATCTTGCGATTTTTTATCTGCAATACATCATTAAATAGATAAAAAGTAATATCTTTGCTTATTATATGATAAGTTGAATATGACTAAAAATACAATGGGGACTAAGTTGCCCCGGAAATTAGAACAAAAGATGGCGGTTGTGGGAGAACAGATTAAACTGGCTCGCTTACGCAGGAATTTGAGTGTGGCTCAGGTGGCGGAACGTGCCACCTGTTCTCCGTTGACCGTGTCCCGAATAGAAAAAGGTGCACCGACAGTTGCAATCGGAATCTATTTGCGAGTGCTGTATGCTTTACAGCTTGATGATGATATTCTGTGGCTGGCCAAAGAAGATAAATTGGGGAAAACATTGCAGGATTTGAGTCTGAAGACTAGGGAACGTGCCTCAAAAAAGGAATAAACGATGAAAACATTATATGTATATGCCGATTTTGATTGGCTTAAGGAAACAGAATTTGTTGGTGAGTTAGGCTATGAATTTCTTCGTGGTTCGGACAGTTATTGCTTTACCTTCAGCGATGAATGGTTGAAAAAACACGGAGATTTGTTTTTGAGTGATGACCTGAATAATTATCCGGGACAGCAATATACGCAACCGGAGAAAGATATATTCGGATGTTTCTCGGATTCATTGCCGGATCGTTGGGGACGAACATTGTTGTTGCAACGTGAGCAGATTACTGCGATGGAAGAGAAACGATCGGTACGGAGACTGTCATCTTTCGATTTTTTGACCGGTATCGATGACTTTTCCCGAATGGGTGCTTTCCGTTTCAAGGAGTCAAAAGACGGGGGATTTATAAATGTAAGTGAGTCGTTGAAAATCCCACCTCTGACTGATATAAGGGAGTTGATTGCAGCCAGTGCGGAAATCGAGAAAAGCGAAGAAGGGAATGTCCTGCCTGATAAGAAATGTGTTGCCCAACTCGTGCAACCGGGTTCTTCACTAGGTGGAGCAAGACCCAAAGCCAGTGTGATTGAAACGGATAAAACGCTTTATGTCGCCAAGTTCCCTTCTCGCAAGGATGATTACGATGCCGGACTTTGGGAGCATTTCAGCCATCTTCTTGCGATAAAAGCCGGTATCAATGCTGCGAAAACCAAAGTACTGGCAACAGGTGAGAAATATCACACCTTGCTTTCGCAACGCTTTGACAGAACCCAAGAAGGGAAACGGATTCACTTTGCTTCTGCCATGACTTTATTAGGACTCAATGACGGCGACAACGCAACTACGGGACACGGTTATCTGGATATAGTCGATTTCATAATCCAGAACTGTACGAATGTGGAAGATAATCTGCAGGAACTCTATCGCCGTGCAGCTTTCAATATCTGCATCGGCAATAGCGATGACCATTTCCGCAATCACGGTTTTCTTTTGACTGCAAAAGGTTGGACGCTTTCTCCTGCATACGATATGAATCCCACTCTGAATGAATATCAAAGTCTGCTTATTTCATCCACTTCCAACAAAGCTGACTTAAACATTTTGCTTGCTGCTTGCGAAGATTATATGCTTAACCGAAAAGCTGCAAAGAAAATTATTTCTGAGGTAATTGGAACCATAAAAGAGTGGCGAGAACTGGCGACAAGATTAGGGATTTCCAAGAGAGGTATGGATATGTTTGCCGGAGTGTTGAATAAACGATGTAAGGAATAACTGTTTCTGCGTGCCAAATTAATTACCAAGCAAAAATGCGCTAAATTGCCAATTAGAATGAGGTATAGGGTTGATTTGTATGTGATTGAGTAATAAGACAGGATTGAGGTATTATGCTGCACAAGCATTATGCTCGTGCAGCATAATATTTTTGATAAGGTGAAATTCATTGATGGAATAGATAAAAACGGCACATGTGTTCTTTTTGCATAGCTTTATGACAACTGTAGCCATTCCTTTAAATGATGTTTTTGTCGCTTATATACTTGGCTATATGGGGAATTTGACGTATTTTTGTTTGCAATTTAACGAGGATAATTTAAATACGAATGTCGAATAATCAACAAATGATGCTGAATAGAATAAAAGTGGTACTTGCAGAAAAGTAAAGAACCAATAGATGGTTGGCAGAGCAAATGGGTAAGTCCGAAAATACAATTTCAAGATGGTGTTCCAATAAGTCACAACCATCCCTTGATATGTTGGTTAAAGTTGCAGAATTACTTAATGTTGACCCTCGTCAACTTATAAATGGTGAGACAAAAATTTAGTTATGGCAATAAAGAAGACTCAATTATATAGCATACTCTGGGAGAGTTGCAATATCCTCCGTGGAAGTATGGATGCAAGTCAATACAAAAACTATGTGTTGACTATGCTATTCTTGAAGTACATCAGTGACAAGGTACAATCCGATTCAGACATATTCTTTGACCTTCCTGAAGGATGTTCTTTCAATGACATCGTTGCCCTTAAGGGGAAACCCAATATAGGTGAGGAGATTCAGAAAAAGCTCCATGCCATAGCCCGAGCGAATCCTCGATTAGATCACATTATCAACGAAGCTGATTTTGATGACTCAACTAAACTTGGAACAGGGAAAGCTAAGGTTGATACATTGACAAGCCTCATTTCTGTTTTTCAGCGGGATTTCCTTGATTTTAGTAAGAACCGTGCTGGCGATGACGATCTTATCGGAGATGCGTATGAATATCTGATGAAAAATTTTGCGGCAGAGAGTGGTAAAAAGAAAGGTCAGTTTTATACTCCTGCCGAGGTTTCTCGCTTAATGGCTCGTCTGATAGGCATACATAAAGACAATCGGCCACAGATTTCTATATATGACCCGACTTGCGGCTCGGGATCATTGTTGCTTCGTGCTGCTGCGGAATATACCAAGCATCGTGATGGCGTTTCTATATTTGGCCAAGAACTTGATGGGGCAACACGAGGTATGGCGGTTATGAATATGTATCTTCATGGTTATGACGACCCGGAGTTAGAAGTCGGAGATACTATTGAAAAGCCATTCTTCAAATCAACATCAAATCAACTGGAAACATTCAACTATGTCGTTGCCAATCCTCCATTTTCTCAGAAAGGATGGATAAAGGGAGAAATTAAGACTAATGATACCTTTGGCCGATGGGGAAACTCCGACAATCTACCGCCCATTCCACCGGTTGGCTATGAAGATTACGCATTTTTGCTCCACATTATCAAGTCTATCAATTCCCAAGGACGGGGAGCTTGTATATTGCCAAACGGAGTTCTGTTTCGTGGCAATGAAGAGGAGGCTGTTAGGCGGAAAATTATTGAGAAACGGTATATTAGAGGTATCATAAGTCTGCCTACAAACTTGTTTTTTGGTACTGGAATTCCAGCTTGTATTATCATTATTGACAAAGCTAAGACTTCGACATCAAAAGGCATTTTTATGATTGATGCTCGCTCTGGATTCGCAAAAGATGGAGCAAAGAATCGACTTCGTGAACAGGATATTCGTCGTGTATTTGATGCATGGGAAACTCTTGAAAATCTCGAAGCAAATGGGAACCTTGATGATAAAGAGGAAACCATACCTCATTTTGCTCGATTCGTACCTTACACCGAAATTACCAATGAGCGAAATGACTGCAATCTCAATGTGTCACGTTATATAACACCAGTCGATACTGAAATACAACAAGATCTTTATGCTCACCTCAAACTAAATGGTGGATTGCCTGCTAAGGATGTAGAAGAAGGTTTTTCTTATCTTTGGCGACACTGCCCGACACTTAAAGACGAGCTGTTTGAACCTTTGGAGAAAGGCTATTATAAACTTTGTGTTGGGCGTAATGAAATTCCAGACGCTATTACACACAATAAGGAATTCTGTACTTTAAGTGGATTCTTCTCTGATGCAATAGAAGAATGGTATAAACTTGTGTCACAACAGATGTTTGCGCTTGCTCCCGGATGCCAGCCTAAAAAACTTATAGCAGACTGGAGTGAGTCACTCCTTGAGATGCTCTCTGAAATTGATGGGCTTGTTGACAAATACACGATATATGACATATTGCTCAACTATTGGAACTCAGCCATGCAAGATGATTGTTATCTGATTTCTCGCTATGGTTGGACGGTAGAATTGTCGTGTGATGTTCTTACAACCGATAAAAAATCTAAAGAGGTAAAGTTTGTCCCTAAAAAGAATCCCACCTTCAGGGATTACAATTGCGATTTGTTGCCGGTTCATGTTGTTGTCAATCACTATTTCAAAGAAGAGAACGATTCGGTCAATGAAGCAGAAGAGCGTGTGTCACAACTCAAAGGTGAGATAGAACAGATGGAGGAGGAATACCCCGAGGAACTTAACGATACTGTTACCGAAATCATAAGCAAATATATCTACGCTATATGTCCTAAACCTTTGGAGGGAGAAAAAGATGTTTTAGAGGCGTATCTTGCTATTAACGAAAAAGGAAAGATTGGTAAAGAGAAACGCGAAGCTATTATCGCCAAAAATCGGAATGTATTTGATCGTCTTAGCGACATAAGTGTAAGTGCAATTAAATATCGGTTGAAGGAAGTTGTCAATTATGCGGCATTGCCGGATGATACCATTAAGTTATATAAACAATATATTGACTTAAATAGAGAGTTGGTCAATGCTAAGACCGATGTTAAACAAAAGATATCTAAGTTGACCAAACTTGTTGTTGCAAAATATCCTACTTTACAAGAATCGGAAATTAAGGGTATGGTTGTTAACGACAAATGGCATACTGCTATAGTTGGAGGAGCCATTAGTGCGGCTTTCGATGTAACCGTGGATATTGAACAACAAGTGACTGCTCTTGTTGATCGTTATGCTCGCCGCTTATCCGACATCGACGCTTCAGTACGAGATCTTGAAGAAAAAGTAAATGCACACCTTGCTAAAATGGGATTTGAATTATGATTGAAACCAAATTCAAACAAACAGAGTTAGGGTTAGTTCCTAAGGCATGGGGTACGCCAACAATTGATGAGTTAATTGTTGCAATGAATGACGGACCATTTGGAACCAAACTAAAGCAAGAACACTATACAACTAAACGAGAAGTCCGAATAGTACAATTAGGAAATATTGGAGAAAATGGTTGGAATGATTCAAATGTAAAATATACAACATTTGAATATGCAAAAGTACTTTCCTCGCATTTGGTAAATCCTGGCGATGTATTGATAGCAAAGATGATGCCGGCAGGTAGATCTATAATATGTCCTAATCATGAGGCTTGCTTTATACAAGGATCAGATGCTATTAAAGTTAGGTTTAATGACTCTATCAATACGCAATACTTTATTTATGGAACTAAAAGTTGTGAGTACTTAAGAATAATCGAAGAAAATACTCAAGGAAGTACACGTCAACGAATATCTTTAACAAAATATCGAACCCTTCCATTTATCGTTCCTCCTATTGAAGAACAGGTGCGCATAGCGGAAGCATTGAGCGATGTAGATAAGTTAATTCGTGAACTTGATACTCTGATTGAAAAGAAACGGTCTATAATGCAGGGTACTATGCAAGAGCTCCTAACCGCTCATTGCAGATTACCAGGTTTCGTCCATCCGTGGAGGAATACTTTAGTTGAAAAATGTTGTAAAATAACCACAGGAGAGAGTAACACTCAAGATCAAATCGAATCAGGTATATATCCATTTTACATTCGGTCGGCCACAGTCATGAGAAGCAATAGCTATATATTCGATTGTGAAGGTGTTATAACTATTGGGGATGGTCAAATAGGAAAGGTGTTTCATTATGTTAATGGAAAATTTGATTTACATCAACGATGCTATTTAATGTACGACTTTGATGATGTAGATGCAAAATTCTTTTATTTCCTATTTTCATTTTTCTTTTATAATCGAGTTATTGCATTATCAGCAAAAGCAACAGTAGATTCTGTTAGAAGAAATATGATTGCAAAAATGAAAATAAATATACCTTCAACGATGCAAGAACAAAAAGCCATTGCCAATATTCTGTCTGACATGAATGATGGAATTGAAGCAATAGAGGCAAAAAGGGATAAATATATTGCAGTCCGTCAAGGCATGATGCAGCAGTTATTAACAGGAAAAATTCGTTTGATATGAACACGATACCATTAGTAGATTCAGAACGCGTAACTCAAAATCGTGTTATTAATCTCCTCCACAATTACTGTGGCTATCAGTATCTTGGATATAAGCAGGATGCCGATAATCTTCCAATTATTCCAGAAATTCTTGGAAAGTTTATAAAAGATACACAACACGCCTCGAATACGGAGATTGATAAAGTTCTTCGCTTGCTCGATTTGGAGATAAGCCGATGCCATGACAAGGATACGCTGTTTCAGAGCAATCTGAACTTTTATAGCTATCTGCGCTATGGAGTAAATATTCAAGGTGATGACGGACAAAGTAAAACAGTTAAGATTATTGAGTGGTCTGAGGATAATGTGGCCGACAATATATTTTCTTTGGCAGAGGAGGTGACAGTCCGCCGTAATATAGAAGAATACCATACACGCCGCCCTGACATAGTAGTGTATGTCAATGGAATGGCTCTTGGAGTTATTGAATTGAAGAAATCAACTGTTAGCGTTAAGGACGGTGTGCGCCAACAGATTCGTAATAATGGTAGAGATAATGAAATATGCCATTTTTTTGTGCCTGCTCAATTTCTTTTTGCCGGAAACGATAGTGAAGGAGTGCATTATGGTACAATACTGACTCCGGAAAAGTTTTGGTTACGCTGGAAGGAACCAACAGGTCAAAGTTATCCCAATGATACGTCCACCCCCGAACCAATTCCTGAGCTATTTCCAAGAGCAGAATTTCCTAATGAACTTGATCGTTCATTGCTTCAGATGCTTGAACCAAAAAGAATTTTGCGTCTTATCCATGACTGCGTTATATATGACGGAGGCATTAAAAAAGTTTGTCGTCCAAACCAATATTTCGCATTCGAGGCAGCAAAACCACGCATCCGCAATAAGCAAAGTGGTATTATCTGGCACTCGCAAGGCGCCGGCAAAAGTTTGATGATGGTATGGCTGGCTCAATGGATATTGGAGAATATGCCAAATGACTCGCGTGTTGTTATTATCACCGACCGTGATGAACTCGACAAACAGATTGAGAATGGATTCAAAGATGCCGGTCATAAACCAATTCGTGCCAAAAGCGGAAATCATCTTCTTTCGATGCTGTCAGAAGTTGAACCTAATTTGATTTGTACCCTTATCCATAAATTTGGTATTGCAGGACAGGAGGAATCTGCTTTTTCTCCAGAAGAGAAGAAACTCCGAGGAAAGCGCTCACCTGAACAGTATATGGCTGCACTTGCCGAAAAACTGCCCCAAGGTTTTAGGGCTAAAGGCAATATATTTGTCTTTGTTGACGAATGCCATCGTACACAAGGTGGTATACTCAACAAAGCCATGAAAAAAATCATGGGTGATGATGTTATGCTCATCGGTTTTACTGGAACTCCATTGCTGAAACAACAAAAGAGTAAACTTACATCGAGAGAAAACTTTGGCAATTATATTCACACATATAAATTTAATGAGGCGGTTAAGGATCAGGTGATTCTCGATCTACGTTATGAAGCTCGCGAAATAGAGCAGAATCTTGAAAACGAACAGGCTGTTGACCAACTCTTTGAATACATTACACGCAATCTCAGTCCGAAAGCAAAAGAAGAGTTGAAAAGCCGATGGGCTGTAATGAAGAATCTTTTTTCGAGTCGTGACCGCGTGCGTAAGATTGTAGCCGACATTGTAAAGGATATGCAACTCATATCATGCCTTCGGGAAGGTTGGGGTAATGCAATGCTGGTTTGCGATAGCATTTATCAGGCTTATCGTTGTTGGGAGGTCTTTCAGGAAACACAACTTAAAGGACATTGTGCAGTCGTTTCAAGTTTTAACGGTAAAGATGCGAGTCCGGAAGAATCATCTTCGGGCGAAACACAAAGCGAGGCTGAATATAAAGCAGAGATGGCTAAAAAGATGTTTAAGGACCGCACTCCCGAAGAATTTGAGGAATGGGCTAAGACTCAATTTGTCGACCATCCAGGTGATATGAAACTACTGATTGTGGTAAGTAAACTACTTACTGGTTTTGATGCTCCATCGGCTACCTATCTCTATCTTGATAAGAAAATGGAGGGGCATGATTTGTTTCAAGCTATCTGTCGCGTAAACCGTACAAACAACGAGCGTGAAGAAAAAGAGTTCGGGTATATAGTCGACTACAAACAGCTTTTTAAGAATATTGAAGATGCGGTCAATGATTACACTACTGGAGCATTTTCAGATTACGACAAGGAAGATGTGGAAGGATTGTTAACGGATCGATTTGAGAATGCCAAGCGCGATTTGGACACGGCACTTGAACGTGTAGAGCATCTTTGTGAGCCTGTTGCTCATCCAAAAACGACCAACGAATTTTTTGATTACTTTGTATTCGACCAACGCAGCACGGAGCCTGATGAAGAAGAAGCTGCAACTATCCGAAGTGCCCCCATACGCGAAGCCTTCTATAATGCTGTAAAAATTCTTGTGACCCGTTATTCTGCAATTGCGCTTGAAATGGAGAGAGCTGGTTATACGACTGAAGAGGCGCAGACTATATTTGAGCGTATCAAGAATTTTGATAATATTCGGAATGCCATAATGCGCCGTGCCGGAGATATTGTTGACATGAAACTGTATGATCAGCAGATGAGAAACATACTTGATATGTATATAGATGCCAAGTCCTCAAAGGTACTTGCCATGCTTGAAGACTTTTCATTTCTTGACCTTGTACTTGACGGTAACTCAGAGGAAGCAGAACATGAGGCTGAGGACGCACTTGGAGGAAAGGATGGTGTCGCTTCAACGATTACTGCCAATGTTCGTCGTGTAGTTAACCGTAAACGTGAGAGTAATCCAGAAGAATATAGAAAATTCTCAGAACGCATAAATCGACTGCTCGCAGAGTATCGCCAAGGAGTTCTTGACTATAAGGAATATCTCAAAGCAATAGCTGAGTTGGCTCGTGAACTTGGGAATCGTACATTCGACCCTAGACTTGACACTCAAGGCAAACAAGCATTATTTGATAATCTAGGCGAAGATGTGGCATTAACTCTGGAGGTCTATCAACTTATCAAAGTTAATGCTAAGCAAGGATTTAGGACGAATGATGTAAAGAAAGCTAAGCTTCGTAGGGCCTTAGAATCATTCACTGCATCTAAACCATTTGATGTAGATGACATTCTCCGTATTGTAATAAATAATCCTGAGTTTTAATGCATATCATAAAAGTAGCAGATATTGAAATTGAGGTTGAACGCAAATCCATTAAAAATTTGCATTTAGCTGTCTATCCTCCAGATGCGAGGGTACATATCTCTATGCCTGATTATCTGGCAGATGATGATGCCAGAAATTTTGTCTTGCAAAAACTGGAATGGCTTCGTACTCAGATAGAGGAAGTGCTTGCCCAACCTCGACAAACGAAACGGCAATTCGTATCGGGCGAGAGCCATTATTTATTTGGTCAACGGTATCAACTAATTGTAGAAGAGTTGCCTCACTATGCAAATAATATGGAACTTAAAGGTAACAAACTTTATATGTTTTTGAAACCTGGCACTTCTATTGAAACAAAAGCAGAACTAATGCGTACCTGGTATAGGTATCATCTTAAAAAGGAATTGGAATCAATGCTCCAATGCTGGGCTAATAAACTTGAAGAGAATCCTTTTAAATGGCAGGTCAAGCAGATGAAGACTGAATGGGGCAGTTGCATTCCCTCAAAGCGTCTGCTTATCTTTAATCTTGAACTTGCCCGAGTACCACGTGAGTGCATTGAGTTTGTGATTGTACATGAGTTTTGTCATTTTAAAGTTGATACTCATAACAAGATTTTTGAGATGTTGATGAACAAACGTCTTCCAAATTGGCGAACTCTGCGTCAAAAACTGAATACATTTGTGGCACTACCATACAAAGAATAATGCAACATATGAATCGAATAATACTAATCGGCAATGGTTTTGACTTGGCACATGGGCTTCCTACTAGATATGAAGATTTTATAAACTGGTATTGGAAGAAACGAGTTGATTCTTTTACAGGAAATCTTACGCCTATATCGGAGGATTGTCTTTGTTCTATCAAAATTACTTCAGACAATTACAATCGCTGTTGGAATGTCTTTGCATTTTGTCTTCCTAAGTTTTTTAACAAACCGTCCGGTAAAGAGATTATTGATAGTATTGCCAATGACTCTAAGTCCTTTGAACTTTCATTGTCTCCATTTTTTTTTAATATATGCACTTGTATTGAGACCAAAGGGTGGGTTGACATAGAAAAGGAATATTATGATTTATTGCGAAATGCGATTATAAATCCGGACAACTGTAATTATACAATTTCAGAAATCAACAAACAGTTACATTATATTCAAGGGCTTTTAGCTCAATATCTTTCTTCTATCACAACTGATAATATAAAGTGCAATAAGGAGATACAACGTCAAATTTATGGAAATATTTGTAAAGATGATGTTAGTATTTCACAATTACAAGTTTACTATGACTACGTAGATTATTTAGTCCAACAAGACAATGTGTACCAACAGTTACTCTGTAGATATGGTTATGAAGGTTCCGATAGGCACTTTATGGCAGAGGATATCAAACAGCTCAGAAAGCAGTTTGTAGGTTCGTCAGAGATAGAAGAAATTTACCTAAAGGATTTAATATTTCCTGAGAATATTATGCTACTTAATTTTAATTATACAGAAGTAGCTGACAAATATGGGTGTTTGAAAGTTGCATCTACAAACCATATTCATGGAGACTTGAATAATCCAGATAGCATAATATTTGGCTATGGTGATGAGCTTGATGAGGATTATAGAGATTTCCTTAAACAATCAAATAATGAGTGTTTAAGAAACATCAAATCTATAAAGTATTTAGAGTCGGGAAAATATCGTAATTTGCTTCAGTTCATTGAATCTGCTCCATATCAAGTTTATATCATGGGGCATTCTTGTGGTAACTCGGACCGAACGCTGTTAAACACCTTGTTTGAACATAAAAACTGTGTTTCAATAAAGCCATACTATTATCAAAAAGATGATGGTTCGGATAACTATCTGGAAATAGCACAAAATATATGTCGTAATTTTACGAACATGAAGCTAATGCGTGATAGGGTCGTAAATAAAATGTTTTGTGAGCCATTACCACAATATGTTAAATGATTTTATTATGGCAAAAAATATAGAAATACGGAATAGTACAGCAGAATTCCTGATTTTTCAATTAGAGGGAAAAGAACCTTTCCATTAGTGTCATCAGTGTGTGAACAGATATAGCTTTCAATTACGAAACAATAAATTTATATGGCAGTATCGCAAGATTTTAGCGCATTAAGGATAATTTCGCTAGACTCGGAACTATTGATGACAACTTCTGGAAATATTAAAATAATGATGAGAAAATAGCGAAAATCGTACAATTATTCAAAACGAGGATAAATCACTATATGTTGAGAATAATAAAGGAACAATTATAATAGGAATTGATATGCATAAAAGAAGATATTTTAGTACTGAAATCCGAGAGGCATTCAGTAAACCATATGTAAAGGTTTACTTTTTAGATGATTCTATTGCTAAGGATGCAAAGGAGGTTGTTGAAAGATTGAATGTTGTAAAAACAGTTAATATTACTCTAAGCAGTAGCAAGGATCATCCTGGAAATACACTGACTGTTTATCCAAAGTCGATGGTAGAAGCTGAAGATTGTGAAAAAGAAATGGTAGAAGCCTTGAATAGATTTTTTTCACGAAGTGTTCTTGTAGACAGGAAACCCGTAAGAAATGATGCTTACTTCAATGATATCGCGGATAAAATAATCAAGGAGCTTGATAAGACTCGGGTGTCAATTCATGTATGTATAGCGTGGTTTACAAATCAAAGTATAGCAGACAAATTAGTGGAAAAGCATAAGCAAGGGATTGATGTGAAGGTTATTTTCTATGATGATTATACGAATTCAAAGTTTGGAGTTAACATAGATGGAATACCATTTAAGGCAATTCGTGGTTCACGAGGAGGATTAATGCACAATAAGTATTGTGTCATTGACAATCAGATTGTAATAATAGGTTCTTACAATTGGTCGGAGAATGATGAGAACAAGAATGATGAGAATGCTGCTGTGATGTATGATTATGACAGGGCATCTGATTATTCTGTAGAATTTAGAAAAATGTTCGGCTCGGAGTGACAATGTTGCTGGTGATGAGACACCAGCATTTTGTGTAATGGAGAATGCGAGATTCGTAATGTTCTTTGTATTATATAACTAATAATCTTGCTGTCCACTAAAAATATGGACAATATTAAAAAGTTCCACAATAAAATAAAATTGGTTCAGACCCACCAAGTCCATGACAATATTGTAGGTACCAACCAGTAGGAATTCTAAGATTAATATTCAATAAGAATGTTATTTGTATTTATGGCAGAATATCATCTGTCGTAATTCTTGCTCCGCATACCCCAATGTATGTATCTGTTTATCAGTGATATAATATTTGAATATATTTGAGGCTGGGAAATAAAAAATAGTATTCAGACATCAATTATCTGTGATTTTGACTGATTTTATAGAGGGAAAGTCTCAAAAATACATCAAGGGACAAAATTTTGTCCCCCGATGCCATTCTAGGGGACAAACAGGGGACAAAAATGTGGAAAACATAAGCTAAAAAGAGAAAATATGGTTCTCGAAACAGCTTATTTGGTTTCTATTTAACTAATTGATTATCAATAAATTATATTACTTACCGATACAATATATGTTATAAACTCATAACATGTTGATAATCAAATATGATTTTAGCAATTTTTCATGCTGGGGGACAAACGAGGGACAAAAAAATGGAGACAATCTGCAAA
>ULYD01003440.1_pt1 | contig 26417 bp, 24 predicted proteins | sample 1961831 | NCBI WGS metagenome assembly ULYD01 (sample SAMEA4835854, study PRJEB28245) | human gut metagenome | biome: gut microbiome; material: fecal sample | place: Denmark | collected 2008 | reverse complement strand
ATCTGAAAAAGGAGGCCAAAATGCCAAGCAAAACCGAAGAATACCTCGCACTTGCCCAGCGCACGGCCAACGGCTTGACCCGGTACTGGGAAAGCTGGACGGACTACCTGACCACCGCATCCCGGCTGTACAAGTACCCTTTTGCGGACCAGCTCATGATCTACGCCCAGCGGCCTGATGCCACTGCCTGCGCCAGCTTCGACATCTGGAACAATCGCATGAACCGCTATGTCCGGCGCGGCTCCAAGGGCATCGCACTGTTGGACGAATCCAGCGGATACCTGCGTCTGCACTATGTGTTTGATGTGTCGGACACCGGAGTACGGCGCAATTCTCGCGACCCGGAACGATGGGAAATGAATGACGACCTTTTCAAGCCGGTGTCTGAGATGCTGACCGCAGAATACGGCATCAGCCATGAACGGCTCAGCCAGCAGCTCGTAAATATTGCGGAGAAGCTGGTGAACGATTATTGGGACAACAACAGCGGCGACATCCTCAACATCGTTGACGGCTCTTTCTTTGATGATTATGATAGTAGTGGAAAGGAACTTCAGTTCAAGGCCGCTGCGACAATGAGCGTCACCTACACTCTATTAGAACGATGCGGGTTTGAACCGGAAGGCTACTTTGACAAGGATGACTTTCAGGCCATCCACACCTTTTCCAAACCCGATGCAGTCTATGCGCTGGGTGCCGCTACCAGCGACATCAGCCGCGAGGTCTTACGCAAAATCGAGCGGACGGTGAAAACCACGACCCGCCGCCGAAACGTAGAAAGGATGGAAGAATATGAGCAGCAGTCTGAATTACACGAAGATCGGGGATTACCAGCTCCCGAACCTGACCCTCAGCCAGCCGAAGAACCCGCTGGGCAAGTACGGCAGGATGCGCCTGAACTTTCTGAAACAGCAGCACCCGGTTCTGTACCACACGATGCTCCTGAACGGGAGCCTGTACCCGACCCTGACCGAACTGGAGCAGACCGCAGCAGCGATGAAGAAGCAACTGATGGCCGATCTGCTGGCGAAGAACCCGGCCCCGGACAAGGAGAAGAATCAGATGGCGTGGGTACAGCACATGAACAGCCTACAGGAGCAGGTCGAGGAAGTGATTCGGACGGAACTGATCTACAGCTAAGTTTTCTGGATGCCGTCATCCCCACCGAAGCCCAGCAAATTGAACATATCGACCGAGCGGAGAGCGAAAAATCGCCCTCCGCTTTTGTTTTGTCACAGGCTGAAATTGAGAATGAACTGCGCAAGCATGGTTCCGGTTTTCAGGATGGCAAGCAGCGGATCATCGAACTGTACCAGACACAGCCCGACCGCAAACTCCGCGCTAAAGCATTGGCGAAAGAGTACGGCATCGGCGGACATTCGCAGGATTTTCTGGATGGCAGCAGCGGTTTTGTAAATCATGATGGAAAAGGACTTGAATTTGACCACTACCCGGATCATCAAAAGGTTACGTTAAGCTGGACACAGGTCGAGAAATACATCGACCTGATGATTCAGTCTGACCGCTACCTGACCGATAAGGAAAAAGAGCATCGTGCCGCCGTGCAGGAAGCGGAACGACAGCTCCCAATGCTGGATGGTGATGCCGCTGCCGAATACAATGCTCTGAAAGAGCAGTACCCCAATACCCTGATTGGCTTTGAACTGGGCGGATATTTTCTGTTCTATGACAAAGATGCAATCACTGTAAAGGAAGTTTTTCGTTCTAATTTGCTGTCACAGGAAAATGCGCTGGGAAAAGTCAAAGTGACCGGCTTTTTGCGCAGAGAGTGGGTAGCAAAATCGCAGAAGCTGTGGGCCGAGGGCAACAGCATCTATCTAGCCGGACAGGGCGGAGATGGTACCCACCATCAGACAAAATATCTGCGAGAGGAAGATTATCTGCCGATCGGCATCATCATCAAGCTAGATGGCCGGGATTTCCGTGTGGATCACGTCAACTTCATGTTCAAATCCGTCAGCTTGCAGGACATGGACTTGACCAACAGCGGACAGCCCATCTTCCGGGTTGAACGGTTGCCCAATATCCGGGAACTGTATGAACAGCAGCAGGATGAAATTATTGACGTTTCTCCTGAAAAGGCTGTTGATTACAAGGTCGGTGACGAAGTTGTTGTTGACCTTCCCACCCGAACCATCGAAGGCAAAATCGGCTATGTTGGCGAAACCGATGTGCGCATCGACACCAGCGCGCATGGGCAGTCGTGGGATAACGAGGTGCTGAACAAACAGCAGTTCGAGGACAGTCTGCGACGGGATGAGCCTACACCTGATGAGGAACTGGACAAGTTGCCTATCTCTGTGGAGGTCAATGGCGAGTGGCAGACCTTTCCGGATGCTGCTGCCGCAGACGAAGCCCTGAACGCTGAACCGATGCCGGAAGCCGCAGGAAATTTTCACATCACGGATGATAATTTGGGTGTCGGAGGCCCCAAGCAGAAATTCGCCCGCAATATTGAAGCCATCCAGACCTTGCGCACTTTGGAGCAGGAGCATCGCGGTGCCACCGCCGAGGAGCAGCAGGTGCTTTCGCAGTATGTAGGCTGGGGCGGTCTTGCAGATGTCTTTGACCCCAACAAGGAAAACTGGTCTGCCGAGTACACCCAACTGAAAGGGTTGCTCACCGAAGAGGAGTATGCCGCCGCCCGCGCTTCCACTCTGAATGCACACTATACCTCTCCGGTGGTAATTCGCGCCATCTATGATGCTGTGGAAAAGATGGGCTTCCAGTCTGGAAATATCTTGGAGCCTTCCATGGGTATTGGCAACTTTTTCGGTATGCTGCCCTCTGGCATGGCTGACAGCCGTCTGTATGGTGTGGAACTGGACAGTATCACGGGCCGGATTGCCCAAAAGCTGTACCCGGAGGCCAACATCAAGGTGGCCGGATTTGAAACCACGGATAGGCGGGATTTCTACGATTTAGCGGTCGGCAACGTACCGTTTGGCAATTACAAAGTCAACGATAAAGCGTACAACAAGCTGGGGCTTTCTATCCACAACTACTTTTTCGCCAAGACTATCGACCAAGTGCGACCGGGCGGCATCGTGGCGTTCGTCACCAGCCGCTATACTATGGACAGCAAGGACAGCACCGCCCGTAAGCACATGGCAGAACGGGCCGATTTGCTGGGTGCTATCCGTCTGCCGAATAATGCGTTCCGTGCTAACGCTGGTACGGATGTTGTCAGCGACATTATTTTCCTGCAAAAACGTGACCGCCCTGCGGACATCGAACCTGCATGGGTGCAGTTGGGCAAGACCGAGGATGGCTTTGCCATCAACCAGTATTTCGTAGACCACCCGGAGATGGTGCTGGGCGAGCTGACCACCGAAAGCACCCAATACGGACGGGAGGACCTGACCGTTGCACCCATCGAGGGCACCAGCCTTGCAGACCAGCTTGCCGAGGCGGTACAGCACATCGAGGGCAATTACACTGCGGTGAAGATTGCTGCCCCGGACGTCGCAGATACCCCCAGCGAAGCGTTGGCGGTGTCCATCGGGGAACACGGCAAAGTAGACCTGCCTTATATGGCAGAACTGCTGGGCACTCCCGGCAACTATGAGCGCATCACCACCGAACTCTCCGGCGTGATTTTCAAAGATCCTGCCGCCGATGCAGACGACCCGGAAGCAGGCTGGCAGACTGCGGACGAATACCTTTCGGGTAATGTACGCGATAAGCTGCGGATGGCACAGCTTGCTGCGGAAAGTCACCCGGAGTTCAAGGTTAATGTGGACGCACTGACCAAGGCACAGCCCAAAGATCTGGAGGCATCTGAAATTGATGTGCGTTTGGGTGCCACTTGGCTTGCCCCTTCCATCGTGCAGCAGTTTATGATGGAAACTTTTCAGCCGCCCTATCGTATCCGCTACAACAATGCCATCACCGTTCGCTACTCCCCTTACACTTCCGAATGGCGAATCAGCAATAAATCTGCTACTGGCTTTGGTGACATTATGGCCACTGAAACCTACGGTACCCGCCGAGCCAACGCTTACAAGATTTTGGAGGATACCTTGAATTTGCGTGACAGCCGCGTCTATGATACCATCGTGGAGGATGGGAAAGAAAAGCGTGTGCTGAATCAAAACGAAACCACCCTCGCCCAGCAGAAACAGCAGGCCATCAAGGATGCTTTCGCTGGCTGGGTCTGGAAAGATCCGCAGCGGCGGACGCTGCTGGTGAAGAGGTACAATGAGCTTTTTAACAGCACCCGACCCCGTGAGTATGACGGAAGTCATATTCATTTTGTGGGCATGAACCCGGAGATCAATTTGCGAGAGCATCAGCGCAATGCGGTTGCCCATGTGCTGTATGGGTACAACACCCTTTTGGCGCACGAAGTCGGTGCCGGCAAGAGTTTTGAGATGGCGGCTTCCGCTATGGAACTGAAACGTCTGGGCTTGTGCCAGAAAAGTCTTTTTGTCGTGCCAAACCATTTGACGGAACAATGGGCCAGCGAGTTTTTACGCCTGTACCCCAATGCGAAGCTGCTGGTTACCAGCAAGAAAGATTTTGAACCCGGTAATCGAAAAAAATTCTGTGCGAGAATTGCGACCGGCGACTACGATGCAGTTATCATCGGGCACAGCCAGTTTGAAAAGATACCCTTGTCCGCAGAACGACAGGAGCGTCTGATTCAGGAACAGATGGATGAAATCGAGGAGGCCATCGAAGAAGCGAAAGCGCAGGTTGGCGAGCATTTCACGGTAAAGCAACTGGAAAAGCTGCGCAAGTCTTTGAAACAGAAATTGGAAAAGCTGCAAGGCACAGACCGTAAAGATGATGTGGTTACGTTTGAACAATTGGGCGTAGACAGGTTGTTTGTGGACGAGAGCCAAGCGTTTAAGAACCTCTACTTGTACACGAAAATGCGTAATGTCGCAGGTTTGAGCACAAGCGAGGCGCAAAAATCCAGCGATATGTTCGGCAAGTGCCGCTATCTGGATGAAATCACCGGAGGCCGTGGCGTGATTTTTGCAACGGGTACACCCCTGAGCAACAGTATGACCGAGATGTACACCCTCATGCGCTACCTCCAGTACAACACCTTGCAGCAGAAAGGGTTGACCCATTTTGATGCGTGGGCTTCTACTTTTGGTGAAACTACTACTGCCATCGAACTTGCCCCAGAAGGCACCGGATACCGTGCGCGCACTCGTTTTGCAAAGTTCTTCAACTTGCCTGAACTGATGGCGATGTTCAAAGAAGCAGCAGATATCAAGACCAGCGACCAGCTTCATCTCCCGGTGCCTGATGCAAAATTTGAGACGGTGGTGGTCAAGCCTTCGGAAATCCAACAGGATATGGTGCAGGCATTGAGCGAACGTGCAGCCGAAGTCCACAGCGGTTCTGTTGACCCTTCTGTGGATAATATGTTGAAAATTACGTCGGATGGCCGCAAAATCGGTCTTGATCAGCGGCTGATGAATTCCGCTCTGCCCGATGACCCCAACAGCAAGCTGAACGCCTGCGTCAACAACGTCCTGCGCATCTGGAACGACACCAAGGAGCAGAAGCTGACCCAGCTGATTTTCTGCGATATGTCTACTCCCAAGGGGGACGGTTCGTTCAACGTCTATGCAAAACTTTCTGGAATGTGCCGGAACCATCTTTAGCAACTCTTCGACAATTGTGTATATATTCCGGTCCGTCCAAAGTGATTTGTACAAATTTACAATTATAATTTAATAATCCACTAACAATTTCTTCAGTCAATAAAGAACCGTTAGTAACAAGTGAACACTGTAATTCCTTATGGCTTGTTAAACAATACTCTTTGAGAATACCCAACATATGAAAACCAACATCTATATTCAAAAGAGGCTCGCCACCGAAAAGAACAACGTGTATTAGTTCACCTCGTTGTTCTTCAGAACATTTGATTAAAAAATTAGCTATCGCTCCAGCTCTGTTTTTTGTCATGTTTTCACAACGCAGTTCTCCTGCGCCTTCATAACAATATATACATCTAAAATTGCATGACCAAGTTAATAGCACTGTTGCCGTAAGGCATTTTTTTCCGTAGCGTGATTTGTTATAGAAATGATTATAAATGCACGATTCATTATATTCGTCAGGGATTAAAGCATTGTATTTTATAAACAGTCTATTTTCTTCTTCAGTGAGCAACGTCGGATTAGATGATTCTATTGCTTGCTTAACCGAAGGAGAAATTACAAACGTACTTCCCCATAAGGAGTTGAATAAAATATGTTCCTGATTTTCGGTTGTATGAATTATATTATATTTTGAGAACTTCATTAATTCAATCCTCCTTATGCTTGTTCGCAGCTAGTATCATTCCGCCAAATGAAAAACTTACACCAATTAATAATAAATGCTGAGTGCAAGAAATATATAATGTAGAGCTTCTATTCAAGATGCCTAATACAAAAACAATGAGGTCAAGAGCTGCAAAAGCAAAAAATATCATACTTCCAATACTTTTGATATGAGGCCAGTTTTTTTCATTTATATCAACAGGCAAGGAAAAACGGAAACCGTAGTAACTATGGAACGGAAAACTTTTATGGAAAAGAGGATATTCCACGGGAGCGCACTTTATTATAATTCCAATTGCAGAAAATATTATAAATGTTGGAATATATGAGCCGTCTGAAAAAATCATATATAGCCCCCCTTTATACTGTTATCTTCATCACATGTTCAGAAAATAGATAGTACTGCCAGCCAAAACAAAACATCGTAAATTGCGCAATTATCAATCAGGTGTATTAATTCCACAAGACTCACTATTTACTGTACAAGAAACGGAATTTAAACCGCAAAGCCCAGCATTGCTTCCACAAATAGACACGTCAGAAATACAGCCCGAAACATTTGTGACGCATCCGCCAAAGTCTGCAACGCAGGCACTCGCATCTTTTGCACATGGAGAGATTTGTCCCACGCATAATCCAATCGGATTCGTATTGTTATCGTAGGCATTTCCAATATATGTAGTCATAATCGACTCCTTTCTACTCTTCGGCTGGCAGTACTATCATATCTGAACACCTAAGGATTTTGTCAAATCCTATGGATGTCTATCGCGTTAAATTCGGCATTCACTTTCGCAGAAGAATTGTGGTTTGTCGCCCAAAAAGACAAGTAATTATTTTAATGGTACAATGGAATCACAGTAATGTAAAGCTCTTGAATCATGTGTGGCAATTATAATAATTGTATCGTTTTTTATCGCATTCAGCAACTCAAAGAAAGTATTTATACTATCTGCATCCATAGCTGAAGTTGGCTCATCCAATAATAGCACAAGAGGCTTTTTTAGCAATTCGCGAATAATAGACAATTTTTGCTTTTCCCCTCCCGAAATATTATCACTTTTTTCATTTATATATGTGTTCAAACCATCACAACATTTATCTAGCCAGTCATTCATTCCAAGTTTGTTAATATAATATATTGCAGCGTCGATTTCTTCAGGTTCGTAATTTTCATTAATGTTATATGGATACAAATTTGAAATGATTTTGTCTGCGAGAAGCTGCGGCTCCTGCTCAACAAAGCCAATAAGAGATTTTCTCAAAAAATTCATATTTAATTTCTTGATGTCAAAATCGTCGAAGTAAATGTTACCGCCATAAAGATTATTATACAGCCCTGCAACTAAATGTAATACCGAGGATTTTCCAGTACCATTATCACCACACAAGGCATATATATTTCCTTTATAAAACGCTGCATTAAAAGACTTTAAGACTGGTTTGTCAAAACTCAATGATATGTCTTGTAGGTATATAGCCTTGATGTTTGACACAATTTGTTTTCCGTCGGATTCGGATTGCATCTTAGCAACATCCATCAAACGGTTTAAAGATACCAATGCATTTTGTGTAGAGGAAGTAAGTGAAAAAAAATATCTAATACATCCCAATGCAGAAGAGAAATAAACATTGATTGTCGTAAAACCGCCGATAGACATTTCTCCATTTAGTACGGCTACACCTCCTACAAGGAATAAACCGATTTGGCTTAAAGCCAAAAGCATTGAATCAATACCAGAAAAAATATATTGAAAAATTTGAGCGTGCATAGCCGTCTTGAAAAGAGATTGAAATGCTAAGTCCACTCGATTTATAAATACATCTATCAACCCGTGCCTTTTGACAAATTTAATATAACGCAATTGCTCCTGTGCTTTAGAAAAGAACAGGGCTTGCTCGTTTTTGAATTCCCTTGTGGTATTATATAGTTTGCCCTTGAATATTTCAAAGAAGACGATATAAAGTGCAGCTAGTATAAGTAATATACCGAATACTGTTTTGTTGATTTGATATGTTATAACGCTCACCGTAATAAGCCGTACCGAACTTACAGGAACATTTTGTATCACGTTTATGCAATATGAAGCGATTTCATTGGAATCAGTTTGAAGTTGCTGAGTAATGCGTGAACTGTCCAAAAAAAAAGTTTTGGAAAAAGGGATCTGCTGGATGTGGACGAGCATTTGTCTGTTTATATTGTAGCTTACCATTGTATGAAGTTTTTCGCGTATTCGCCCGAGTGCAAAAGATATCGCAAAACTTATCATAATAGTCGCCAAGAAAAGAATACAATAGTAGCATAGTTGAGGTTTCCATTCCACGCAATTAGGCGAAGCCAAAAAGTCAATAAATCGACCGGACAACAAAGTGTTAAAGAGGGATATTAACGAAGATCCTATGCTGAGAACAGAAAAAAGGATAATCTTTTTTCGGTAAAGATGCAATGTGCAATGGGAAAATTGAAAGATTCTTTTCATGATGATAAACCGACTTTGTTTTTAAAATAATATTCGGCGACTTTTAAAAAGTGGTTATCCCTTTGGGTCAGCAACTAATACCGACTGAGGGCGGAAACTTCTTTCGTCATTTGCTTCGCAATTGCTACCTTTCCCTAAGGGAAAAGCTTGCGCTTTGTGCCATCTCAAAAGGTTTCCCATTTGTGAGGAAGCTGTCAGCCGTAGGCTGACTGAATGGGTCTTTGCCTCAGCAGCGGCATCTCAAAAACATGCTTAGTAAAAGGAACAACCACTTTTGAAAACAAAAAATCCCCTTTATATGCTATCATGCTTTAGCTAAAGCGTCAATATCTTTCGCCAATCTTGAAAACAATTGTGTGTACTGGTCGTATTTGCTTTCGCATTTATCGTCTATACGCTCGATGAGCCACTTTTCTATGCTGCATCCCGCGTAGCTTGTTCAAATTAGCTTTTTCTGTATGCAGGAATGGGGCATTTCGTTTCTGGATGCGCCTGTCCCGGAACAGATGAAGTATGCTTCTCTGGCAGAAGCCGCTTCTCACCTCATACAAGTCCTCAACGACCCGGAGCACATCACCGGATAAAAAGCGTCCCGAAGGGATGCGCAGCCTGCATTGGAAAATGCAGATCAAAGGGGCTTGGGGCATTCCCCCAGCAAGCAATGTTTTTGTATAGACGAAAACATTGCTTGCAACTGATTGTTTGGCGAGGAAAAGCGTATATGGTTTTGGCGGTTTAATCAAACAATGACAACGTGAACAGCACGTTCGTAATCAACTTTGCGAACGTATATTGTGTAGATTGTTTGACAATTGACCTTTTGAAATGTGGTTCCAGTTCTTTCACGGGTTCCCATCGAAAACAAAGACGGCGATGATAAATCGCGTACTTTTGTTCGATATCCGATTCCTTCTTTTTCTAAAAGAGATGTGTATTTTTGGTATTGAGATTGATTTGAGCAAACCACCAACTCTTTTTGATTAAAAAACGGTAGCATAAAAAACTCCTTGCTCAAAAACGGTTATCGGATATTATTTGAAATTTCAACATACCAAGTCTTTCCGGTCTTTGCAGCAATATTGACAACATAGTAGCAGCCAACGCGATTTGTTGCATCTACCAGAACACCAGCCCAAGAGGAATCAGGGTATATTGCTACATTGGAGTAACTCCTTTCGATTTGTGCATTGTGCCATCCTTTCTTACACTGTATACCCAGCAAGCAATATTGTCTACATTTCTGTAATAAGATGGAGAAAATTCGTAACGAAATCGGAGTCACCAACAAAGAAAAATGGCATAGTGCTTTTTGCTGTTGAAACAGGAAAGCGACCATGCCATCTCAGGATTGAACTTATTTTCGTTTTTCTTGCAGATGCTTCTCAGGTACATAGGGACGCTTCGGCTGATACATCCAGCCTGCACAACCCGGAGGCCACTCCTGCATATCCTTCTTCACCAGAGCTTCAATTTTCTTTTTGGCGAACTGTTTGACTTGAATTTTCATTTGTATGCCCTCCTTTCAATTTTGACAGCGTGAAATGGATAATGTTATTGCATCAGCAGTCAATGCTGCGACCAACCCTTGTAGTATGGAAGGAGCGATTTGAGTTCCCACCAACAAAATTGCGAAAATATTTAGAATCAATAATAACCAACGAACAGCTATTTTCGCAGCCTTAAATTCATTTGTTGACCAGTGAATGCTTTTATTGTTAACTGGTGCAATATACAAAATTGTAATATCAGAAACTATAGTTAAGAAAAGCAACGCCAAGCCTGTACGGAAAACGTAGGAGATTGAAGCAAGAAGAACTACTTCTAATAAAATGGAACAGAACAGGCATTTACTATAAGTAGCAGCATGATAACCGTTTGTGTATTTCCGAATTAAGAGGAAGAACACAGAAAATGAAATCGTTAAGGTCCAGCCAAAGCAAAAACCGCCAATCAGACACTGCACAAGCCAAGTGAATAAGGTTGTCACTCTTTTTTCGATGCTATATGCAAACCATTCAGAATAAGATTCATCAAGCAATCCCATCGACACGCACTTTTGCGTTAATTGCATTGCAAAATCTTTCATTGCGACAATCCTCATTAAAAGAACTTTCTTGAAAGAAAGAATACACAAGTTGAGCTACAATTTCCACAATAATGTAACGAAATGGACTTTTTTTGTCACGAAATCGGAGTGAGCGGTATATCAGCGGTGAACTGAAACCACCCGTTTTCATAGAACATGGTATATTCGCCGCTATATTTTTCAAGAATCAGCCGGATGTTCGCAAGTCCAAAGCCATGCATCTGTGGTTCTGGTTTTGTCGTTGGAATGGAACCGTTTATAATTACAACAGGTTCCGATGTGTTTCGGACAGAGACAAAAAAGTCTTGCTGTGCAACGGCCATGACATGAATCGCTTTATCGCCCTTATCATACTGCTGACACGCTTCAATGGCATTATCCAAGAGGTTTGATAGAAGCACTACTATATCAGAGGCATCAAATGGAAGATTTGATAGATCATTCACTTCAAAATCAATACTGATCTTCTTTTGAGTTGCTTCGGCAGCTTTTGTGTTGAAAAGTGCATCCAAGATAGGATGGTGTGTGTTGACAAGGAATAGTCGATCTGTTTGCTGTTCGGTGATTTTTTCAAGATATTCTTCAGCGGCAGAATACTCTTGATTCTTCATCAATTGATTTAGGATATTCAGGTGCGCCCGAAAATCGTGAACTTTTTTCCTTTGGGCAGAATAAAGTTCGCTTGCCGAAGTCATGTTTTTCGATTGCAGCTGAATCTGCTGGTTAAGCATCAATAATTGTTCTCTTTCCGATGCGGCATACTCCATTCGCTCCAATAAAAAGAGGACTGCGACGTTTGAAATAAAAATGAGAATACAACAGCCAGCAGAAACAAACTCTTCTATATTATGACCGCTTGTAACGTAAAGCAGAATCACAAGCATTACAAACGATGCGCATGGAAATAGAAAGTACAGTATCAGCTGCGAATGTTGAGCATCGCTTCTGGGTCTGTTGCCCATACGCTGAAGCATCATTTTGCGAAATAGCGCAATAATAAATAATTCGGCTGAATAATAAGAGATTCCATAGATTAGGGATAATGCCTTGTCGGCTTGAAACGTCTGAGCATCCATCCCACAAACCGAAGTTGCAAGCATTCCGACTGCAAAAGATAAACTATAAGTCAAGAGATATTCTACAACAATAAGAAATAATAAAAACCTTCCTGAGATATTCTCATATAGAGTTCTGGCAACAATAAAGCAGGATAGTAGAATTAAAAAAATTTTGACGATTTGGTTTCGATTTAAGGCAATAACACTGAATTCAATAGATGCATACATTAAAATAGTTTGAACTATTACACCGACAAGAAATCTATGATCCCTCCAACGGTGCGAAGCAAAAGCGTCTAAAACCAGACATACGCAGACTGAATCTATGATTGTGTAAACCAAACTGATTAAAGCATCCATCTACTTTTACCTCGCCAATGTAAATATTTCTGTTTTAGCTCATTATAATTCTTTTCGCTTGGAGCCAGACAAAGACCACCGCGCAATTGGACTTTATTGTATTGAAAGATTTCGACATAGTGCATATTGACAAGATAGCTTTTTTGAATACGAAGGAAACCGAGTGGCTCGATTTTTTCGGATAGTTCCGTTATGTTGCCGTAAAATTGGTATGCTGGGCGTTTTTCGTCCAACAAGTGCATAACAATGATTCTTCGATGAGATTCTAAATACAGAATGTCATTTACAGGTACATCAATAATTTCAGAGTTTATCGAAATTGTAACAAGCTGTTTCCGTTGAAGCACTTCTTGGACGGCTGAATCAAAGTAGGAATCAAGTTTAGCAGAGAAATCTGCTTTTAGTAAGTATCGAAAGGCTTGAACCTCAAATCCCTCTGGAGCATACTGAATGAAATTCGTAATGAAGATAATCACAATGTTTTCATTTTCTGCTCGTAACTTTCTGGCAAGCTCAATTCCATTTGTTTCGCCCATATCAATATCCAGAAGCGCAATATCATACGGAAGTGATAAGTCTATTTGACTTGGTTGAGAAAAACCATAAAATCTTAATGCTACATGCGTTTCCTCGCTTTTCTTTTTGAGTTCTTCAATAATAGAATCAACGATCTGCTGGTCATCATCACAAACCAAGACATTCATTTTGAAATCCCTCCATTGCACATGGGAATGCTTTTTATCACACAACATACAGCCCTGCTCCTCACAAGTCAATCAAATTTCAACATAATCGAACATTATATATAGTATAGTACGATTATGTTGAAATTTCAAATAGTACACTTTATATAAGATGGGAGTGTACGGGAATGGAGCATTATTTAGGAGAAAAGTTAAAAAAGCTGAGGGAAAGTCGTGGCTGGACGCAGGCAGATTTGGCTAAACGGTTAAATAAGGCTGTATCCACGATCAGTGGATATGAAAGTGATGCACATGCAATTCCGTTGGATGTTCTTGCAAGCATTTCATCCTTATTTAGCATTTCAACAGATGAACTCCTAGGACTGGATGCGCCAGAAGTACTATCTCTTTCTGGATTGACTGGTGCGCAAAAGAAAACTTTAATTAAACTCCGTAATGAATTGCTTTCACCAAGTCAAAAAGGAAATGATCTTTCGCCGCAGCAGATGGAAATTCTTCATGACATAATAAAAGCCTTCGGTTGACAATCGACTTGAGGCATAGTGCGAGTGCAATACAAACGGTTATTTAAGTATGACCCTCAATGCTGGATGCCCAGTGTTGAGGGTCATGTTATTTGCGGCCACACCGATTTCGTTACAAGTTTTCTCTACTTTGATACAAAATCGTGGACTTTGATTGCTTATTGTGCTTTGATGCTATCAATAGTTAATCTAAGAATTAAGGTGGACGTAACAATTTCGTGTCTTTTGTTTTTACATGAAAGGGTGATTCCAATGCAGAGTTGAAGAAACGTATAAACAATATATTATATCAAGTAACGGTATGCGATAATCAGTAAACTTCAAGGAGAATAAATATGAAAGAGATGACTCGCAAAGAATTTCTTAAACTCACGGGTGCAAGTACCGCATTGTTGGCAATGTCCCATATTATCCCCACTTCGGCATATGCAGACACGTCGAAGATAGATGCTCCATCGGCAGGAATGTATATAAGTGAAGTGGTTGATTTAAGCGGCTTGTCGCCTGTCGAACAGGAAAAAATCCTTACCGAACGTAACATCCCATATGATTCGACAATTACATATGAAAAAATTGTTGTCGAAAGACCTGCAGCGCGAGATTCTTATAAGGGAGTTCCATATCGTTTTCAGATAACGTACGGAAATAAACCTGTAAAAAATGAAAGGAGAAGTGTTGTGAGTCCTGCTGCAGCTGCGGTACTAGACAGAGGTGTTAATATTCTGATTGGATTAACAAAACCCTATATTTGGATTCCATTTACAGCTTCTGGGCTAACTCCCTCTCAGATTTTCATTTACAGTGATCCCAGTCAATACGCATCAACAAATATTTATACACATCTGAAAATTAGACAATGTGAATTTTATAAGGATTACTCATGGCAGCCAAATGCTTTTTTGGAAAGAGCAACCATTGAGGATACGACTGTAACTTATGCGCTGGTAAATCCTAAAACAAAAAGATTTACCTCACAAACTGCAAAGAAGACAGAATATAGAAAAGCTACTCACTATGACAACGATAGCTATATCTTGGAAAAAGCCTACTATTGCTTTGAGCATAATCTTCCGTCTTATAAGGAAAATGCTTGAAAGAAGAATAAAAAATGAAATTCCAAACAAAACTCACATTATGCAAAGCTGTATTCATCTTCATAGCAATAGTCGTATGCGCACTATGGGCATTTGAGTTTCGTATAGCAGCTGTTGTTGTACTTTTGATAGACTATATTTTTGATTTTATAACACGTCGTTGTCCTTTTTGTGGGAAGCACTTTTCAATTGTACTAACAGTGAAAGATCGTTGTCCATTTTGCGGAAAATTATTCGAGTAAATATTTTATGGAAGCAGTGGGTATTCCATGCAGAAATAAATGTGTGTGCTATAAAATGTCAGCCAATTATAGGAAGAGACCTATATTCTCTGTAATGGACAATGGTCAATTATGAAAACTATTGCAAAATGAAAATACGATAGCAATCGTACAAAAACAGAAATCCGGAAACTTTTTTGAGTTATTATGGTTCAAAAAAGTTTCCGGATTTTCTGTAATGCTTTTTGAAGAGCCATTCTGTAACAGCCAATCACATTTCTATGAAAAAAGGTCAATCTTCTAGTCTACCGTGATCGCAACCAAGTGAAAGATAATGTTCGATTTCTCCACTCAGCACAAGCTGGGTATATTCCAAGGGCTTGTTATATAAGTAGCCAGTCCAGTTCTGCCCGCTGCGCCGGAGTGTTGCTGTACTCGTCCTCTATGGCGATACAATCAATGGAAAGGGTGGTGCCATCTTCAAATCGGGCTTCCACCCGGTTGGTGTCCATGTTGTAGCGGCAGGAAAACACTTTTTGAGAGTGATTATGGTCGAAATTCTGATTTCGTTTCATTTGAATGACTCCTTTAATAATTTTCTGGTTGATTTTTGACGAAATGAGATTCATTTTTGCTTGAGCCGCCCAACCACACTACGATGTAGCTTTGTTCAGCTCTTGCGGTTGCATGATTGATACCAGCACAGCACTGGGATTCACCGTACAGAGCGAGTGAATCCCAGTGCTGTGCTTTTTTATTTGACACGAGGTGAAATTTTATGCGTCAGCCTGATCATGAGTACGAAGAACGGAGCTTTGGAGATATTCAACGTGCAATTGATTTTGAGAACAGTATGAATGACCTTGAATCGCAATTGTATTACCAGCATCTTTCCCCGAAAGAAGTTGCCCAGCAGGTGCTGAAAGCCACTTGCCAATTCTACGATGCTGACTGGTGCGGTTTAATTCAGGTCGATCTTGATTTGAATTTGTGGACGCCATTCTGGTGGTTCAACGCTGGCGCAACAGACAAGACGATGCTTTTAACCGAAGAATATGAATCCGCTGAATTTCTTGATCGGTGGGTACAAACTGTCCGCAAGGGAATTCCAATGGTCGTCCCGGACGCCGAAGCGACAAAAGAAGCCTATCCTGCGGAGTATAACCTGTACCAGCGGCTTGGCATCCGGTCTGTTATTGCCGTTTCCTTGGAGCCGCGCCCAGTCGCTCTGCTTGCCGTCCGGAATCCTAAGCGGTATATTCAGCAGACCAGTATGCTGCGGATTCTGGCCTATGTGCTGCTTGCATCGTACAACGAACAGAAAATGCTGAACCGGCTCCAAATGGCATATATCCCGACTTCCATCCAAAGCAGCAAGGATATCTATGTCAGTCTGTTTGGTGAACTGAGCATCAGCACATCCAAAGGTGTTCTGAAAGAAGCTGACTTTAGTTCTCCGAGAATCAGCCGACTGATTTCTTACCTGCTGATCTCCCGTAAAAATGCCATTTCTCCGCAGGAAATCACTCAAACACTCTGGCCGGATGATTTAGACAACCCAGCCAAAAACGTCAAGGGACTGATTTATCGCTTGCGCCAGAAGTTCAACCTTATTTCAGATGAGCCATTGATTTTATCCTCTGCATCCGGATATCAGCTCAACCCGGAACTTCACATTATGACGGATTATCAGCGTTTTGACGAACTTGTGTCTTCTGCTGTCAGGGCATCCTCTATAATCAACAAAGTGGACATCCTCAAAAATGCTCTTGATCTCTACCATGGAAAGGTCTTGTCCTCTGCAGATGGCGAACATTGGCTCATTCAGTTTTCCACAAAATACCATCTCTCCTATATGGGTGCTGTCAGTGAACTGCTGAGGCAGCTGGATTCGCTGCATTCTTATGACCTGCTCAATCAGTACGCCATGAAGTCTCTGACCATCGCACCCGATAACCCGAAAGCATACTGCTGGCTGATCCGCTCCTTGAAAGCGCAGGGAATGAACGAACTTGCAACCAATGAACTGGCCGCTGCAAAGGAACATCTGACCACAGAAGAATACGAGGAAATCCTTGCATTTGGAGCTAATTGGTAAGAATGATTCCTATAACACTTTCGTAACACCTTCATGTGACTTTCATAACACCTAAAATTTTTCAGAAAGGGGCAAAAAGGGGCAAAAATGGCTCCATAACACTTTCATAACACCGCCAGATAACTTTCATAACACCGTCGTGTGATATGCTTACAGGGCACGAATCGATGCCTTGCAAAAGCTGATCGCACGGCGGTTTTCTTTTTTATAGGCTTCGATGCGTCAGAACAAAAACATATCGAAGCCTGAGATGCATTAAAGGCCGAGGATACTTATACCGCTTTCCATTTTCGGATTCACCGACTTTGATCGTTGCGACTTTGACAAGTAAGACAGAAAAGAAAGCTGCACAGCCGACTCATTGTCTGGTGGAACCGGAAAAGCTGGAGCCATCCATTGTTCAAGCCGAACAGATCTTCACCATCGACAAGAGCCGTGTCCAGAATTTTGTTGGGCACCTCACCCCGGAAGAAATGAGCCGGGTCGATGATGCCGTAAAGATCAGCCTTGCCCTGAACCCGATGGGGAGTATCCAGAAGCTCAAACCTATCATCCGCTCTGCAGCGGCTTACGCGCCGCCTGAAGTGGTTGACGGTAAGCCGCCCGTTTATCCCTATACGCCCATCAAATCCGATTTTGAGGACGCAGAGACGGTCGAAGAAATGATGTTATACACCGAACTGCAATCCGCTGTTCATGCCATGATCCAGCGGCTCGAATACAGCTTCACCTTTAATCCCAGCCTGCTCACCAGCCCGAAGCGTAAGAAGCAGGTGGCTGAGATTCTGACTGAAGCCGAAAAATACATTTGGCGAATCAAGGAGGAAATGCGATGCGCCTGAAAAACGACACGAACAATTTTGCCGCTTCTTTCAATATCACCCCGCCTTACCAGATGCTGGTGCTTCACAGCAAGATGCTGATTTATCCCCGTGAACTTTATCAGCGGGGCGTACAGCGCAAACGGGTGGAAATGATTGCTGCGGACTTCAACGAATATGTTGCGAACGAACCGAAGGTCAGTTTCCGCAACGGTAAGTATTATGTGGTGGACGGTCAGCACACTATCGAGGGGCGCATCCTCCGTAACGGCGGCAAAGACCTGCCGATTCTCTGTAAGGTCTACACCGGCCTGACGATGGAGCAGGAAGCCCTGTTCTTTGCTGAACAGAACGGTCACTCCGCACCGCTTACTGCTGGCATCAAGCTGCGCGCCAAGGTCGTGGGCGGCGATGCACCTTCCAAAGCATTTCTCGCAGCCACCAACCGGGTTGGTCTGGCGTTCAACTATGACAGCCTGCAGCTGAGCGACTACCGCATCAGCTGTGTGGGCACCGCTCTCAAGCTGTACAACCAGATGGGCGAAAAAATCTACTGCGAATCCCTGCGGCTGATCGTCGCCGCATGGGAGGGTAAGCCTGATTCATTCCGGGCATCTGTCCTGCGGGGCGTGATGCACTTCGTAGAACTGTATCACGGTGAGTTCAGCGAGGAACGGCTCATCCGTGCGCTGGGCAACGTCCATCCTATGGAGATCTACCGTGTCGGCAGGGATAATCCCGCCAAGCTGCCCGGATGGAAGAAATACGTTTTCCCCATCTACATGGCCTACAACGGCAAAGGTCGCAAGGACGCTCTGTCGATGAAGTTCTAAAACATATTCTCTCTGCCAAGGGGCATCTGCAAGCTGCGGATGTCCCTTGTTACATATTGAAAATTACAATATATAGGAGTGATGATACAATGGTCGATAAGTTTTCGCAGGTCGCTGGCAACGTTCCGGTGACCAATAACGACCCGAATCGCCGATATACCGTTATCAATGGCTATCCTGTCGTCCTCAATTTTGCAAAAGAACCCAATCCGGGTGTCTTTGAGCGTGTCCGTGACATCCTGCTCGCCACCAGCTATACCAAAAAGACCAGCTGACATCGTGGACGAGGACATAAGAACGCGCTATACTGAGGATGGCAGTGGTATTCGGAGCAATCCATGAACCACGACCAACCGTTCTTTGATAACCGAATATCGTTCATCCTCGCTTTTATAGCGAAAGTGAGGAACCCCCTATGACTGAAAATAAAAACCGTGTCTGCTGCCTGTACCGTGTTTCCACCGATAAGCAGGTGGATTTCAACTCGAACCATGAAGCAGACCTTCCCATGCAGCGCAAGGCGTGTCACAAATTTGCCGAAGCAAAGGGCTGGGTCATCGTCCATGAAGAACAAGAAGAAGGCGTGTCTGGCCACAAAGTCCGCGCAGAAGCCCGTGACAAGCTGCAAATCATCAAGGAATACGCCCGAAAGGGCAAATTTGATATTCTGCTGGTGTTCATGTTCGACCGTATCGGACGCATCGCAGATGAAACGCCATTTGTCGTAGAATGGTTTGTACGAAACGGCATCCGGGTATGGAGTACCCAAGAGGGTGAGCAGCGATTCGACAACCACACTGACAAATTGCTGAACTATATCCGCTTCTGGCAGGCAGACGGCGAAAGCGAAAAAACTTCTGTCCGTACCCGTACCAGCCTGCGGCAGCTTGTGGAAGAAGGACACTTCAAGGGCGGCAGTGCGCCGTATGGTTATGACCTTGTGAAAAGTGGCCGCATCAACAAGCGCAAGCACGAACTCTACGAACTGCATATCAACGAGCAGGAAGCCGAAATCGTTCGGCTGATCTTCGATAAATATGTATACGAGGGTTACGGCGCACAGCGGATTGCCACCTATCTGAACAATGCTGGATACCGTGCCCGCTCTGGAAAGTGCTGGCATCCGGGCAGCTTGCGAGGAATGGTCGGCAACCTGACCTACATGGGCGTTCTCCGCTGCGGAGATGCCCGCTCCGAATTGATGCCCGAACTCCAGATCATCCCGCAGGAGGAGTTTGAAGCTGCACAGCGTATCCGGGAAGATCGCTCTGCCCACGCAGCGGAAGAAGCCGAACACCATGTTCCTCTTCGTACCCGTGGACAGGCATTGCTTTCCAATAACGTTTACTGCGGCCACTGTGGTGCAAGGCTCGCCCTGACGACCAGCCGGAAATGGCGTAAGCTCTCCGATGGTACTCTGGACGATACGCTCCGCATTCGCTACACCTGCTACGGAAAACTCCGCAAGCAGACGGATTGCACCGGGCAGACCGGCTACACTATGCACATTCTGGATGAGATCATCGACAAGATGGTTCGCCAGATTTTCTCCCGCTTGAGAGGTATCCCAAAAGAGCAGCTTATCACCAGCCGCTATGCGAAGGAAACTGCGGAGCGCAAGAACCATCTGCAAGCCCTTCAAGCAGAACGCGACAAGGCCGAAAAAGACTTGCTCGCCTTAAAAACTGAGATTCTGGCTGTAATCAAAGGGGAGAGTGCTTTTCCGAAAGACACTCTTGCCGAGATGATCGCAGCACAGGAAAAGAAGCACACGGAGTTGGACACTCTGTGTGAAGAAGCCAGTGCAGAACTGGAGCGAAACGCTGAATTGATGGCAAATGTATCGCAGCTGTACGAAGAATTGATCTCTTACGCAGACCTGTACGATAGTGCCAGCTTTGAAGCAAAAAAGATGATCGTCAGCCAGCTTATCCGCAGGGTAGAAGTTTATCGCGGATACCAAATCCATGTGGACTTCAACTTTGATCTTGCACAGTATTTGGAGAATAGCGATGAACTTGCTTGCTGACAAACACAAAAACACCGTTGACTTCGATTTGAAATCAACGGTGTTTGTAACTCTTATTTGAGCCAATGGTGGAGAATACCGGGATCGAACCGGTGACCTCTTGCATGCCATGCAAGCGCTCTCCCAGCTGAGCTAATCCCCCATAATTTTCCAGAAGTAGAAACCTCTGGAAAAGAGATACTCAAACAAGAAACGTTTTATGAAGTTCAGTCGTGGGGGTGCGTGAGCGCACTGCTTGGGCTCCCAGCTGAGCTAATCCCCCAGATGTTCGTGCCGTGCCTGACGACGTGATTTATTATATCAGCACATCCGGGAGTTGTCAACTGTTTTTTGAAAAATTCTGCAGCAGTTTGTCTGCCATCGGGAAATTGTTTTTGAATGGGTTATTCTCATTCCATCCCTGCGCCGTTTTCCCACAGCCTGCTAAGTTTTTATGCAAACAAAAACCCCGCACAAAACAATTGCTTGTCTTGTGCAGGGCCTCTCTAGCTCTTTTTATCTGACACAACAAAAGCTATGTCAAATCAAACTATCTATCCTATTCAGGAAAGATTAGTTATTAGAGAGTGGGCAGAGTGCCAGACTTAGTTTCCAGACCGATGGAGCTGCTGCCCAGGGTGTAGATAGCGGACAGGCCGCCCAGGATCTGCATGCCAGCGTTCAGAGCGCCAACAGCAAAGCCCCAGTTGCCGCCGAAGGTGCCGTAGCCTTTGTTGTAAGCCTTATCCAGGTTCTTAACAGAGAAGCCGATCACATCGCCGGGAACGTAGTTGCCGTCGAACAGCTGGCTCAGAACGTCGTTGGTGTACTTAGCCAGGAAAGAGTTGCCAACGATCTTGATCACGTTAGCGGAAACGTTCTGCCAGTTAGCAGTGGTCATAGCAGGAGCCAGAACATCAACCAGGCTACCACCAACAACGTAGGTCATCTCGTTTTCTGCAACAGCAGAGAAGTTTGCAGGCATCATCATAATGAATTTCTCCCTTCAAATTTAGAAAGATATTTGCAAGCCATTTGTTTGGCTTACGTCCCTTACTAGGATGGCAATAATATACCACACTTTCCAGAAATGTTCAAGTACTTTTTTGAAAAAAATGTGAAAAATGTGATAGACTGTGAAAATCCGGTCTCAAAATTCTTACAGAAGCCGCTTTTTTGCACACAGCGACATGTTTTTTTGCGGAATTGGAAGATACTGGAATTTGAAAGGGATCGTGTATGAAAACCGTGATCTATCTGGACGAACTGCTGCTGACGAACTTTCTGGCCGCAGCAGCGCTGCTTTTGGGCGCAGGGCTTTTGTGTGCGCGGCAGTGCAGCGGTCTGCGGCTGATGGCGGGCAGTGCGGCAGCGGCAGCAGCTTCGCTGGGCATTCTGCTGCCGGAGCTGCCCGGGCCTGCAGCTTTCCTTTATAAGGTGTTCACCTGCTGTGCCGCTGTAGCTGCGGCTTACGGCGTGCCGGGCCTGCGCAATTTTGTGCAGCTGTGTGTGTGGTATCTGCTGCTGAACCTGCTGCTGTGCGGAGCCGTGCTGCTGCCCGGAGTGCAAAGCGCAAATCTCTGCGTCTATCTGCCGCTGTCCCCGGGCCGGCTGCTGCTGTGCTGCGGTGCAGTGCTTGCCGTGCTGCGCGGCGTACTGTTCTGCTTTGGCCGTGCAGGCACCCGCTGCTTTGCCGCTGTGCTGGAGCTGGAAGGTGCTGCCCTCTCCGTACAGGCTTTCTGCGACACCGGCTTCTCAGTGCAGGACCCGCTGACCGGGCAGGCAGTGGTTCTGGTCTATTATCCTGCCGTGCGCAGCGCCCTGCCGCAGGAGCTGCGCACATTCCTGGACCGTTATTTTGCCTGTGGCACGGCACCGCCGCCGGAGCTGCGGGTGCGGCTGGTGCCCTGCACCACCATTGCCGGGCACTGTGTGCTGCCTGCCGTTCCGGCCAAGGCCCTGCGCACCAGCAAAGGCAGTGCAGCGGGCATTCTGGCCGCATTCTGCCGCCCGGAAACGCAGCAGCCATGGACAGCTCTGCTGGGCAGCGAACTGGCCGTACAGCTGGGCATCCGCTGAGAAGCGTTTGATGCGATCGATATCTGTAGATGTACAGGAGGGGTATTCATGTTTCATGTTCTGCACCGGTTCTGGCGTTGGCTCCTTGCACGGCTGGGCTATTGCGGCGGCGCACATTTTCTGGCGGGCGCGCCCAGCCTGCCCCCGCCCCTGACCCCGGAACAGGAAAAAGTCCTGCTCTCCCGTATGGCTGCAGGCGATGCCGCTGCCCGGGACGACCTGATCACCCACAACCTGCGGCTGGTGGTGTACCTTGCCAAAAAGTACGAAAGCAGCGGTGTGCCTGCCGAGGACATGATCAGCATTGGCACCATCGGGCTGATCAAGGCGGTGAACACCTTCACGCCGGAGCGCAGCATCAAGCTGGCCACCTACGCCAGCCGCTGCATCGGCAATGAAATTCTGATGTACTTACGCAAAAGCTCCAACCGCCGTCAGGAAGCCAGCATCGACGAACCGCTGAACGTGGATGGCGACGGCAACGAGCTGCTGCTTTCCGATATTCTGGGCAGTGATGAGAACCAGATCAGCCAGCGGCTGGAGCAGGATGCGGAGCGCGCCGTTCTTCGCCGGGCCGTGGACAGCCTGTCCCCGCGGGAACGGCAGATCATGGAGCTGCGCTTTGGTCTGGCGGACGGCATTGAGCGCACCCAGAAGGAGGCCGCCGACGCACTGGGCATCAGCCAAAGCTACATTTCCCGGCTGGAAAAACGGATCATCCATACCTTAAAAGTACAATTGGAAAACGAGTGAGGTGAAAAAACGCGGACTGCCGCCCGCTGGGCTTGACAATCCACGCTGATTTGCGTATAATAAAACTACAAAAGGCGCTGGCCCTGCAAACGGCTAGTTCCTTACCGGATTAGTCAAGAAAAGATGACCGCTCGGATTGGGACTCGAGGCGGTCATTTTTTCTTTTTGTCATCACTGTGAGAAACAGTCCATGTAATTTCAAACGTAACGTAGATTGCTCCGCCGAGAAGCGTGAGCAGAAGCACGACCTGTTCAAACGTCATGGTGCATCCCCCCTTTCCGCCCTTGGGCATCCGGGGAGAACGAGATCTTCAAGAAAAAATCGTCTTTAGCCGGCACCCAAGTACCGGTAAGGACTAGCCGCCTGCGTTTGTGGGCACAGCGCCTGATGGCGGCGTTGCCGCCGCAAATACAGCATATCATAAATCTGCACGAAAAACAATATTTTGCCGCGCTTTCCTGTCAAACGGGAAAGCGCACAGTTTTTTCCACGCATACAATGCCGCTGCGCATCCCATACTCCCGGTGAAGATCAAAACAGACCGGGGGCGTTTGGATGTACAACAAAGTGGAGCTGTGCGGCATGAACACTGCAAAGCTGCCTGTGCTGACCGAAGCCGAAAAGCGGGAACTGCTGGCCCGCGCCCACGCCGGTGATGCAGCAGCCCGGGAACAAATGGTGGAAGGCAACCTGCGGCTGGTGCTCAGCGTGGTACAGCGGTTCGCCCAGCGCGGCGAAAATCTGGACGACCTGTTTCAGGTGGGGTGCATCGGGCTGATCAAGGCCATCGATCATTTTGACCCCGCCCAGCCGGTGCGCTTCTCCACCTACGGCGTGCCCATGATCATTGGCGAGATCCGGCGTTTTCTGCGGGACAACAATGCCCTGCGGGTGAGCCGCAGCCTGCGGGATACCGCCTACCGGGCCATGCAGAGCCGTGAAGCGCTGGAAAAGCAGCTTGGCCGCGAGCCGACCATGGACGAGATCGCGCAGGCGGCGGGCCTTGCCCGGCGCGAAGTGACCGCCGCGCTGGAATCGGTGGTGGAGCCGATCAGTCTGGAAGAGCCGGTGTACACCGATGGCGGCGATGCGATGTATGTGATCGATCAGGTGCGGGACCCGGACGGCGAGGACAGCTGGATCAGCGGGCTGCAGTTCCGGCAGACCGTGGCCGGGCTGACCCCGCGGGAAAAGCGGATCATGGAGCTGCGCTACCTGCAGGGCAAGACCCAGATGGAGGTGGCGCGGGAGATCGGCATCAGTCAGGCACAGGTCAGCCGGTTGGAAAAAGGCGCACTGAGCCAGTTCCGCACCCGGGACTGAACCTAAAAAAGACGGCACAGCTTCCGTTTTGTTCGGAAGTGTGCCGTCTTTTATCTGCGGCTGTATTTGCGCCGGGTGGCCGCACCGCCGCGCAGATGCCGCTCTGCCTTATTGCAGGCCAGAACCGCCCGCACCTGCCGGAACAGCTCCGGCTGCAGCGTCCGCAGCCGCACCGCAACATCCTTGTGCACGGTGGACTTGCTGCACCCGAACACCGCTGCCGCCGCACGCACTGTGGCCCGGTTGGCCGCGATATATTCGCCCAGCTGTACCGCCCTCTGTTCGGGGTCTCCCTTCATATCCAGACTCCTCCCATTGTGAACTTATGGTACAGCCTATGCACAGGCCGGGGCAGATATGTTCCGCCGGGGCTTGACTTTTGCGCCGGACGCGCTATACTTTTGCATGGACATAAAAACAGGGGTGCCGAAAGGCTGAGATCCGCGTTTTGCGGAGTACCCTTTTACCTGACCGGACAATGCCGGCGTGGGAGTTTGCAGAACTGTCCGTTCTTTCACAAACCCCGTGCGCCTGCTGGAAAGCGGGCGCATTTTGTTTTTGTGTACTATCGTTCTGAGAAGAGGAATCCCTATGACCAAAACCTATTCCAAGACCCGCATTCTGGTGGAGGGTGCGCTGATGATCGCTCTGTCCACCGTTTTGAGCATGATCCAGATCCCGCTCATGCCCCACGGCGGTTCCATCACCCTGTTCAGCATGGTGCCCATTCTGGTAATGAGCTACCGCCACGGCGCAAAGTGGGGCATCATGACCGCTTTCGTCAACAGCCTGATCCAGCTTGTGCAGGGCCTTGGCAATCTGGCATACTGCCAGACCCTCACGGCACAGGTGGGCTGCGTGCTGCTGGACTACCTTCTGGCCTTCACGGTGCTGGGCTTTGCCTGCCTGATCGCAAAGCCTTTCCGCAACCGCACCGTGGGTGTCGGTGTCAGCGCCTTTGTGGTGTGCCTGCTGCGCTTTTTGTGCAGCTTTCTGTCCGGTTACATCGTCTGGAAAGACTACGACTACGCTTTCAGCTGGATGACCGAGATCGGCTTTCCCGGCATCTCCAACATGAGCGTGGACGGTCTGTGCTGGCTGTACAGCGCCTTGTACAACGCCACTTACATGCTGCCCGAAGCCATTCTGACCACGGTCCTTGTGGTGATCCTGATCCGTGTCGCACCGCAGATCTTCGACCCGCAGAACGCAAGAGCGTAAGTTTTTTCGCAGTCATTTTTCCCGCCGGGAAGGGCATTTCCCCGGCGGGAATTTTTTTGCAGAAAATCCCAAAAAAGCTGTTGACAATCCGGCAAAGCGCTGGTATAATTACACCTGTCGTCAGGCACGGCACAAACATCTGGGGGATTAGCTCAGCTGGGAGCCCAAGCAGTGCGCTCACGCACCCCCACAACTGAATTATGTTAGACAGCTTTTATTTGAGTGTCTCTTTTTCCAGAAGTTTCTACTTCTGGAAAATTATGGGGGATTAGCTCAGCTGGGAGAGCGCTTGCATGGCATGCAAGAGGTCACCGGTTCGATCCCGGTATTCTCCACCATCGGCTCAAATGAGAGTTACAAACACCGTTGATTTCAAATCGAAGTCAGCGGTGTTTTTGCGTTTGTCAGCAAGCAAGTTCATCGCTATTCTCCAAATACTGTG
>ULYD01056513.1_pt1 | contig 26443 bp, 20 predicted proteins | sample 1961831 | NCBI WGS metagenome assembly ULYD01 (sample SAMEA4835854, study PRJEB28245) | human gut metagenome | biome: gut microbiome; material: fecal sample | place: Denmark | collected 2008 | reverse complement strand
CGCCACGCTTGCGGCGGGCGGCACGCTCGGCATCCTCATTCCGCCGAGTACCGGCTTCATTTTCTATTCTCTGGTGACCGAAGTTTCCATAGGCAAGCTCTTTGTGGCGGGCATTGTTCCCGGTCTGCTGCTTGCCGCGCTCTTTATTCTGGTGGTCCTCATCTTTGCCAGCCGTTATCCGGAACTCGCGCCGCGGGGGCAGGTCTACAGCTGGCCGGAAAAGATGAAAAGCCTGACCGGCGTACTGCCCATGATCCTGCTCATCACGCTGGTACTGGGAGGCATTCTGTTCGGCTTCTTCAGCCCGAACCAGGGCGGAGCCGTCGGAGCCGTGGGCACGCTTGTCTTTGCCATGTGCCGCAGGCGCATCAGCTGGGAAAATTTCAAAAAGGCCCTTATTTCCACCGCCTTTGTCACATCCAAGATGATGCTGATTCTGGTCGGCGTGGGCGTTCTCGGCAACTTCTTCGCCGCCACACGTCTGCCCTTCTCGCTGGCGGAACTGGTTGCCGAACTCGGAGCCAGCCACTTCACCATGTTCGTGGCCATTGTCATCGCCTATATCATCCTCGGCTGCATGATGAACGTCATTCCCATGGTATTGCTCACTCTGCCCGCCATTTATCCCAGTATCGAAGCCATAGGCTTTGACGGCGTATGGTTCGGCGTGGTCTGCGTGGTTCTTATGGAAATGGGGCAGATTACCCCGCCTGTAGGCATCAACGTGTTCGCCATCAGTTCGGCAGCCGGGGATGTGCCCATGGCCCGGATCTTCCGTCATATCGTTCCCTATTTTCTGGCCATGATGCTGCTGGTGTTCCTCCTCTATCTCTTCCCCGGACTGGCTACCTGGTTGCCCGGTCTGCTCTTCTGAGATTTCGGGGAGGGCGGGATTCCGCTCTCCCCCGCGTCTCCTCCGTACCTGCTCCATTTCCATTCCCTTGAGGGCCATGTTTCCGGCGTGTGAGGTAAGCTTCATGTTCCCGCGTCTTCCTCTGCGGGCCTTATTGCCCGTCCTTTTTTTCCTCTATGCCCTGAATTTTATGGATCGTTCGGCACTCGGCGTGCTGGGCGGTGCGATTCAGGCCGACATGGGACTTTCCGATGCGGGTATGGGCCTGCTTCATTCCGCTCTGCTGATATCTCTGCCCCTGCTTATTCTGCCTGCCGCAGCCCTGAACGACATTGCCGGCAGACGGCGCATGCTCTCTCTTGCGGCCGCGTTGTGGAGCGGGGCCATGACCCTGGCGGGCTGTGCTGCGGGCCTTGTTTCCTTTGGGACGGCGCGCTTTACGGCCGGGGTGAATGAGGCGTTCACGGGCGCGGGAGCAAGCTCCTGGCTCGCCGCCATGTATCCGCCCTCCCGCCGGGGGAAGGTTCTGGGGCTTTTCTTCATGTGTCTTCCTGCGGGAATGGCGCTGGGAACCTTCACGGGGAGCCTGTCGCTCGGTCTGACGGGTTCCTGGCGTCCGTGCTTTTATCTGCTCGCGGCCTGCGGGCTGCTGACGGCCGTGCTTGTTCCCCTTCTGCCCGATGCCCAGCCCCGGGTCAGGGCCGGAGCCTATGCCTCCGGAATCGCTCTGGTGCTGCGCTCCCGCACACTGCTGCTCACGGGGCTGGGCGCGGCCATGTACAACATTATCCTCTATTCCTATCAGTCCTGGACGCCGACCTTGCTGGCCCGGGCCTACGGAGAGGAAGCAGGGGGAACAACAGGCCCGGCTTTTGCCGTCATGCTGCTGGCAGGAGCGATCGGGGCCTGGGCCGGCGGTCTGCTTGCGGACAGATGGCAGAGAAGACGTCGGGACGGCCGTGTTTTCGCGGCCATGACTGCCGTGTTGATCATGGCTTTTTTCAAGCTGCTTTTTTATCTGTGCGCGGGGCGCGTCGGTTACGGGCCGGCCTGCGTTATCGGCGTGGTGGACGGAATGTTCTCCATCCTGCCCATGGCCGTGCTGTTCAGTATCGTGCAGGACGTTGCCCCGGAGGAATATCGCAGTTTGTCCGTCGGCGTCATGGGAACGATAAGCTTTCTGGCCGGGGGCGCGTGGGGGCCGCTTCTGACCGGTATGCTTTCCGCTGCGCTCGGCGAAGGTGCGGCGGGTATGGGAGCGGCTCTTGCTCTGAGCGCGCTTGCGGCCCTGCCCGCGTGCTGTTTTCTGTATGGTATGCGTGCCTCCTATGTGGCCGAATGTCTGGCTGCGGCACGCCGCTCATCCTCATCATCAGGAGAATAATCATGTCAGTGGAAGATTTGACCAGACTGGATTCCTCTTCGTTTGACGATTTTGTCCGCACCCATGAAGGCATTGTTCTCTTTCACAAGAAACTGTGCCCGCATTGCAAGGTTATGGAGACGGTGATCGGAAAGGTCGCGGCGCAGATTCCCATGTCGCTTGCCGCGGTAGACTCTGAAGAAGAACCCGCTCTTATGGAAAAGGTGGGTGCGGAGAGAGTGCCGACTCTGGCCCTGATCCGGGGAGGGGAAGTTCGAGCCGTCTTCACGGGAATCAAGAATCCCCGTGAAGTCATCGCCTGGTATCAGGGAAACTAGGAGCGCGCGTCATGAAAACATACGATCTTGTCATCGTCGGAGGCGGCGTCTGCGGGATGACCGCCGCCATCTACGCCGCCAGAGCCAATCTTTCCACCTGCATTCTGGAAAAGGATGTCTGCGGCGGACTGGTGAACTGGACGCATACGGTGGAAAACTTTCCTTCGCACAAAAGCATACACGGTATGGAACTCATGGCTCTCTGCCGCGATCAGGTCGAAGCTCTCGGCGTAAGCATAGAGGAAGTGGAAGACGTGGAACGGGTGGATTTTTCCGGAGCGGAAAAACGTCTGTTCACCTCCTCGGGGGAGGAATACGGGGCGGGAGCCGTCATCGTCGCCACGGGACGCAAGCCCCGACCTCTGCCGGTACAGACTTCGTTCGAGCGGGTGCATTATTGTTCCGTCTGTGACGGCGCGCCCTACAAGGGGAAGCATGTCATTGTCGTCGGGGGCGGCAACAGCGGTTTTGACGAATCGCTGTATCTTATCGGTCTCGGCGTGAATCATGTGCATATTGTCGAGGCCTTTCCGAGCTGCATTGCGGCGGCATCCACTCAGGACAGGGCCAGAGAGAGCGGAAGAATCAGCGTTTCCGTATCCACGGAAATTGTGTCCGTGGATACCCTGCCGGACGGCAGAGGGCGGGTGCTGCTGAAGAATACGGCCACAGGTGAGGAAAGCTCCGAAGAAACGGACGGTATTTTCTGCTTCATCGGGCAAAGCCCCAATACGAAGGCCTTTGAAGGCGTGCTTGAAATGACGGACGGCTATATCCGGGTGAACGGAGACATGGAGACGGGCATTGCCGGCGTATATGCGGCCGGGGATGTGATCGTCAAAAAATGGCGTCAGATCACCACAGCAATGGGGGACGCCACCATTGCCGCCCTTCAGGCGGAAAAATACCTGCGCTCCATGAAATGAGCGCAGAACGTTCGTTTCGGAGGAAGCTGCGGTGCGCAAGCATATCGATATCGTCATTTGGGACAGCGAGGCGGAACGTCTGCATGCGATAGAGCGCAGCCTGCGCCAGGCCATGCGCAATCTGGGGGTGAGCGGCGGTATTTCCAGTCAGTCCGAGCCTCCGCTGCTGGGGCGCATGGGGTTGACCGGCCGCGTTCCCGTGCTGGAGATCGACGGTTTGTACTGGTCACGCGGACAGGGCAGGGAATTTTCTCTTCAGGAATGTGAGGAGCTTCTTGCCCGGATCATGCGGGAAGAGCTTCCGAACCCGGATCAGCGTTAGGCGGGATTGAGACTGCGGTGCAGAAAAGGAGTGATTCCGGGGTGCTATCTTCGTCTCTGTGCCGCAGTTCTCTCCCTGTATGTCCGTTCCGGGAGGAAGTGCCCGCGACCAGATCCGACGGATGGGGACGAGCCTGAAGTTCCGGTTTTCTGAAGCATACTGTGAGGAGGAATGGCGATGGATTGTTCGCTGGAAACGGTTTCGCCGGGGATCCGCCGTATTGTGGCGGAAGGTTCCGCAGATGAGGTAAACGCCGCGCTGGAGGATGCTCTGCGAGAACTGGGCGCAGAACATGAGGAGCCTGGTTACAGAAAGGGGCACGTTCCTCCGGAACTTCTGAAAACACGTCTGAAGGATCAGATCGCGGCGAAGGCGGGGGGAAAGCTTGCGGATCGGGCGGCTGCCCGGGCCGTATCCGAATGGGGACTCATTCCTGTGGGCCGTTTTGCCTTTGAGGGCGGAACGCCGTCCCCGGACAGACCGTTTCATTTCACTCTGACCGTTGATGTTCTTCCGGAACTTGTCCTGCCGGAGGATCTTTCCGCGTTGGAAGTAGAATGGCCGGAGCAGGAAGGGGAGGAAAACGCACTGGCCGATTTTGTGCGTCGCGTGCGGCGTCACCACGCCACACTGGAAGAACAGCCGGACAGACCCTGCGGAAAGGGAGACACGGTGTTTGTCGATGTGCGCAGTTGTGAAGGGAAGGCCATACCCGGCATGGAGGCGGAGAACATTCCTCTGGATCTGGAGGAGCCGGAGCCGGGCATTATCGAGCTGGTATGGGGGCTGCGCCCCGGAGAGGAGCGGGAAGGTGAGCTTCTCTGTCCGTCCGAGTATCCGGATCCGGCTCTGCGCGGAAAGCCGGTGCGGGTACGGGCACGGGTGCGCAGGCTGTGCCGTCGCATCCTGCCCGAGATTGACGAGGCCTTTGCAGCGAAAAACGGTTTTTCCAGCCTTAAGGCCCTGAAGCAGTTCATGTTTGAAAAGGCCATGGAAGAACGTCTTGCGTCCATTCGTGCGCAGATGAAACGGAAGCTCCTGGATCTTCTGCTCGAGGGAAAGAATTTTCCGGTTCCGGAGACGCTGATCCGTCGCGCTCTGCGCGGAAGGCAGCAGGAGGCCGATCGTTTTCTGCGGGAAGGCGGTCTGTCTGAAGGCGAAAGACGGGAAGTTCTTGCCCGCATGGAACAGGAATGCCGTACTCAGGCGGAGAGGGAGGCCCGTGCCGAGGCTCTACTGCTGGCTCTGGCCCGGAGGGAAAAGCTCGCCGTCCCGGACGCGGAGCTGGATCGGCGGGTACGGGCCATGGCGGGAGGCACGGGGCGCGATCCGCAGAAAATGAGGGCCATTCTTGAAGAGACAGGGGCAATCCGCGAACTGGAGGAAACGCTTCTTGCGGAAGAGGCTTGGGAACTGCTCTTCCGTTGCGCGGTCAAAAAGCACGGAGGGAATGTACATGAACGTACTTGAGGAAACAGGGCATACGCCGCTTTTGCGGCTTGAACGTCTTTCCGCCAAGCTGGGTGCCCATATATGGCTCAAGGACGAGACGCGCAACCCGACCGGCTCCATCAAGGACAGGGTAGCCTGTTACTGTGTCCGCAGGGCGAAGGAGCGGGGCGACATCACCGGGAAGAAGGCCGTCATCGAAGCCTGTTCCGGTACGCTGGGCGTCAGCCTTGCCATGACGTGCGCCGTCCTGGGCTATCATCTGTATGTCGTCATGACGACGGATATTCCCCGGGCTCAACTGGCCCAGATTGAGCGATACGGGGCGGTCATGTATCCCGTCGATCCCGAGTCGGGCATGGCGGAAGCCGTACACAAGGCCCGTCTGGAAAATGAGGACAACTGGCATTCGTGGTATTTCAACCAGTTCGAGAATCCTGACTGTGTGGAACTTCACAGAATGACGACAGGGCCGGAAATTGCGGCCGATATGGAACGGGAAGGGCTGCACATCGACGCCTTTATCGACGCTGTTGCCAGCGGCGCGACCATAAGTGGCGTAGGAGCATACTTGAAGGAACGGGATTCTTCAGTATTCGTCCGGGCTGTGGAACCGGCGGAAAGTCCGGTTCTTTCCGGCGGAAGCCCCGGTCGGCACGGCATATGCGGCGTGGGATTCGGCTTTGTTCCTGCAAATTTTCACCGCGGAGTTGTGGACGATATTTACAGGGTTGAGACAGGAAACGCGATTCGGGAGGCCAGACGGCTCATGCGTATGGAGGGGCTGGCCTGCGGCATAAGTACGGGAGCAAATATCGCGGCGGCTATGGAACTTGCACGACGCCCCGAGTTCAGGGGAAAGCATATCGTCGTCATGGGCAGGGACGCCGCCCTGCCTTTTCTGACGACGCCCCTGTTTAGCCGGGACTGAGACATGGGGGTAATCGCAGGCAGTCCAGGTTTATATTTCAAAATTGAACAGATATGTATCATTATTGAAACATATATAAAAGGGTAGAAAAATGAATATGTTACGTCCATGCAGAGGAGGGATGTTTCAAAACTGAACTGTAGTCACTTTATTCCTTCCGGCGGCAGTTCCTGTATTTTCATGCTTTTTGGGCTGGCATGGCCTTTGCTCTATAAAATTACGTATCTGCAGGAGTCGCAGACGTGTTGTCATGGCGCGTCCGGGCGGATTCCTGATGTAAGTGAGTTCTAAGAAGGAGCAAAGGCCATGAGCGGTCGAGTTTTTCCCACGGGAGTTGTGCGCTATCAACCTGAAAAATGCTGGAACGGTCTGACGCTGATCCCGGCGGTTCCTGGTTTGAGTACTGCGCGCGGTGCGGCATTGTTCGATATGAACGGGAATCTTGTTCACACCTGGGAAGGGCTGTTCGGCGCCTTCGATAATAAACTTCTGCCCGGCGGGGATGTTCTGGGAACTTCGGGATACATGAAGGGCTACTGGCTGGATTGCCTTGATCTGGAGCAACGCAACTGGACGGGAGATACGGTATGGCGTTTCAACCGGGGGGAAGCCGTCCGCGATCTGGAAACGGGAACGGAGGTCATGAGTGCGCGCCAGCATCACGACTATCAGCGCGAGGGCAGCCCCTGCGGCTATTATGCGCCCGGCTTTGAACCGAAAAAACAGGGCGTCATGCTGGTCAATTCTACGGCAAGGCGGGTATTGCCGGAATTTTCTCCTTTGCCCGTAGCCGATACCAGACTGATGAAGATCGACGCCGACGGCAACTGTCTGTGGGAATGGAGTCTCTTCGATCACTGGGATCAGCTCGGCATTGAGAGCATCGGCAAGGCCGTGCATTTTCACTTTGCGCCGAGCTTCAAGGATGCCGGTTATGTCAAGGTCACATATTGCAACAACATCAACTGGGTAGGCCCGAACAAATGGTATGACGCGGGCGACGAGCGTTTCCACCCGGACAATATCATCAGTGACATTCGTATACTGAATACTTCCTTCATCATCGATCACCGCAGCGGCGATATCGTATGGCGCATCGGGCCGGACTTCGAGGCGGACAGCCGTCTCCAGAATATAGGCCAGATTGTCGGGCAGCATCATGTGCATATGATACCCCGCGGCCTGCCCGGAGAGGGAAATATTCTGCTCTTCGACAACGGCGGACAGGCGGGCCTCGGCAAGCCGACGCCGTGCGCTCCCACGGGCTATTGCAACGCCACCCGGGGATATTCCCGCGTGCTGGAAATCAATCCGGTCACGCTTGAAGTGGTCTGGTCGTATAACGATCTGCGTAATTTCGGGGGAGATATAGAACTGTTGAGTCAGACAAATCTGCTGTTCAGTCATTACTGTTCCAGCGCGGATCGCCTGCCCAACGGCAATACGCTGATCACGGAAATGCTGCACGGGCGCATCATCGAGGTGACTGCGGAAGGCGAGCTTGTATGGGAATTTATTAATCCCGGCGGCAAGGTATTCCGGGCGCATCGCTATCCTTACGCCTGGTGTCCGCAGATCGGTTCATGCAGTGAAGAAGCCGTCACTCCGGTGAAGAACAGCCGTATCCGTCTGAATACGCAAGGTGAACCCGTACTGGTGGAAGAGAATCCTTTCTTCGGTTAGAGCGTGCAGAGCGGAGGGAGCTTGCCTCCCTCCGCTGCGAGCTGCTTTTTACGGAAGCTCTCTGTCCGGGAAAGGACGACAGACTTCCCTGATAGAGAATAGGTCGAACAGCGCAGGGACAGGATTCTTTTCCCCGGCGGGGACAGCCTTTTTTCTACGCGGCCGGGGCTTGAGGTCGCCTCTTGTTGTTTTGTGAGAATATTTCGGAATCAGAGTGCATCATCAGAGTGAGTCCGGGGGAATATCGTCGGAAAGATCGTCGTCCAGCAGGCCGTATGCGCGCATTTTCCGGAAAAGCGTGGGGCGGGAAATGCCCAGCGCGGCAGCGGCCCTGCCTTTGTTCCAGCGATGTCTGTTCAGCGTTTCGATAATGATTTCCCGCTCCTTTGCAGCGAGAAGCTCCTTCAGGGAGGTTTCCTCCAGAGATGGGGATGTTTCCTCTGAAAAAAAGGCAGGACGGGAGCCGGCGAAGGGCAGCGGGTGGAAGAAGTTCAGATTTCCTTCCGCCGCATAGCGCAGGATGACGTTTTCCAGTTCGCGGATATTGCCCGGCCAGCCGTGTTTTTCCAGCAGATCCAGATCCGCGCGGGAGGGCGAACGGGAAATGCCGTTGCGGCGCAGAATACTGCCGACGATCAGGGGGATGTCTTCCCGACGTTCTCGAAGCGGCGGCAGCGTCACTTCCATGACATTGATCCGGTAGAAGAGATCCTCGCGGAACAGTCCGCGGCGCACCAAATCCTCAAGATCACGGTTGGTGGCCGCGATCAGGCGGAATTTGCTGGAAAGTTCCCGGGTGGAACCTACCGGCGTATAGGTTTTTTCACTCAGGGCCTGAAGCAGCTTTGCCTGGGCGCGCGGCGAAAGTTCCGCAATTTCATCCAGAAAGAGCGTGCCCTGATCGGCTCGTGTCAGCAGGCCGTCCGCATCCCGCACTGCGCCGGTAAAGGCTCCCCTGACATGGCCGAAGAAGCTGCTTTCAAACAGCTCGTCGGGAATGGCGCCGCAGTTGACATAGATAAAGGGGCCGTCAGCACGGGAACTGAGGCTGTGCATCAGACGGGCCGCCTGACTTTTTCCCGTACCGGTTTCGCCGCGGATGGATACGGTGACCAGAGAAAGCGCGGCCCGGACGATATTGGCCAGCGTGCTGCGCATGATGGGAGATATGCCGGCAAAGTCGGAAAGATGCTCCCGCAAGGAGCTGTCCCGCACGCCTATGTTGCAGGAAAGCAGCAGATTTTCCAGAGAACTGTCCCGTTCTTTCTGCGCCGAAATATCACGGACCAGCGAAAAGTTGACCGGCCGCCCGTTGACCGGAAGAAGCAGCGGAAAGGATTGCATCCAGGAGATATGTTCGGCGTTCTGGTGCGGCCAGTTCATGATTCTGTCGCTGTCGTGCCCGCAATCCAGCGCGGCAAGGGTTCTGGCGTGGTCGGCTGCGGCTGCTTCGGACATGGTCTGCGCAAGAGGAGCATCGATCAGATCGGTCATGGCGACATGGTCGCCGTACAACAAGGCGATCATCTCTGAAGAAAGATAACAGTAACGTTCGTCCTGCTGAATGCCGAACCAGGCGGGCCGTTTGCGATCCAGTCCCTTCAGCACCTCATACAGAGGCACGGCGGGCGACGTGGTGAAATCATAGTCCCGCAGCGTCGCGCAGGCCAGATAACGGTATTCGCGTGCCGCCCCTTTTTTGGCGGCCTTGTCGAACCAGCGCCCGCAGAGAATGATTGCGGGGTCTCCGGTAAAATCAAAGATAGTCAGATTGCCGTGAGCATCTTTCAGAATATGGGCAGGAGCAAGACGTTTTTCGAGTTGCTCCACGTCTCCCCGCAGGAAAAGCGGCAGCAGAGCAGCCCAGTCCGCCGCGTTCCCGGAAGTTCCCTTTCGGGAGGAAAGCAGCGTGAGCCAGCCGTCTGTTCCGCGCATGTCGTCCTCGGAACGCGAGCTGATCCGTTCGGCGTGGCGGTTCCAGTGCAGGATGAGACCGGCGTCGTCGAGCAGGGCGGCGGGCATGAAGAACAGTGCGAAATGCTGTTCATAGAAACGTCCGATTATGGGGTTCTGAAACTGACGTGCCTTTGTCATATCCTGTACTGCCTGTTTCCATGGCGAAGGATAGAGGCTTTTGTGCCCGGGAGCAAGGCGGCATGTTTCTTCCAAAATGACGGTGCGGAGTTGACCTCGTCCATTCCCCGGGGCAGTATGAGGAAGCGGCATGCAGTTTGTGGAATATCTTGCGGGTTCTGCTGTATGTGTCGTTTTTCCCGTCGCGCTCCGACGCAGAGGAAGCATGTTCCGGGGCGGTCTTGTTTTGGGAAATTTGCGGAATGTTGCGCGGGGACGCCATGGCATTGAGTGAAGAGAGTATCCGTTTTCTGGAAGAGAACCATGCGCAGAACAGCCGGGAATGGTTTCTGGCCAACCGGGAACGCTATCTGCTCTATGTGGAAAAACCCATGCTTGAACTGGCAGGGGCGTTGGCTCCTGTGATAAACGCAATAGATCCTCTGCTGAATGTCCGGCCGGAACGAGTTCTGACCAGAATACGGCGCGATACCCGCTTTTCACGCGACAAGTCCCTGTACAAACGCTCCCTGTGGCTGGTGTTTCAGCGGGCCAGAGGCATGGTCGGGCCTCTCTGGTTTTTTGAATTCAACGCCGACATGCATCGTTTCGGGTGCGGATATTATTCTGCGCCTGCGCGGGATATGGCGCGTATCCGGGAACTTGTCGTCAGCGACGATAAACGTTACCGCATTGCGCAGGAGGCTCTGGACGCGCAGTCGCTTTTTTCCCTTGAAGGAGAATGTTTCCGGCGGCCGCATTATGCCGATTTTCCGGAAAGGCGGCGCGACTGGCTGGAACGCCGTAATATCGTTCTCATGCACAGTTCCCGGGATCGGAAGCTGCTCTTTGCGCCGGATCTTGCGTCGCATCTGTCGGATGCCTTCCGTGCCGTTGCTCCGGTGTATGCCTTTCTCGCCTATGCTCACGATACGCTCGATATGGCAGAACTTCCCTACGCGGGGCTTTCCGTCTGATATGCCGGAATGTGTCGCAGGGGCACATAGCTCTTAAGGAAGTTCGGAGCCGCAGCGCAACAGAATATGCCGGAAAAATAGAACATTTTTGTTTTGAAAATATTCCCGGACTCAAGCGAAAAGAGAGTCCGTCGCGAGACCGGAGCAACCTCAGAACTCTTGCGGAGCAGTCCTGACTGACGGCCCGCAGGGCTGTGTCTGTAGCCCGCAGGCATACAGGCATGAGCGGCAGAGCAGGCTCCGGCGGAGGAGCGAACGTTGCGAGCCGGAACATGGAGCCCCGACCGTCAGATAGGTTCAGGAGTAAAATGTTTTAATGATATTCGCGGTATGAACTTTCTCTGTTCGGCTGGGATGTGGAGGAGGTTCCCATGCGGAGAAAGACACGCGGGGAAAGGGATGGCAAATGGTTCCGTTTTCCGGGGATGAGGCGGAAGCTCTGCCTGTCCGCAGCGCGCAGATTGAGTTCAGTCTGGTTCGCAGGAGGATCTGGAAAAGCTTATTCCCTGATGGAACCTGTCTGTCAGGAAAGCGGAGGCGGAGCAGGGGGAGGGCTGTCCAGCAGAAATTCCCTGTCTTCCGGCAGGCTGCGGCACAGTTTCATATTGCGCCGTACTTCGGCCTCCGATTTGTTGGCATAGCAATAAACGCAGAGATGCGGACAGGTACCGTAGGCCCCGATATCCCTGCTCGGGATGCAGCCGCAGGCCGGGCGTTGTCCCCTGTCTTTGGGGGCGGATTCCGGAACGTCCGGCAGCAGGGAAAGCTGTTTTCTTTGCGGAGCAATGGCGGCCAGCAGTTCCGCATCATGCGGACAGAGGCGGGCAATGAGCGTGCCGTCAATACATTTGTTTCCGACAATGCCCTGCGCGCGCAAATCAATGGATTCTGCGCAGGCAGCCAGTTCCAGCCTGTGCGGCCAGGAGGCGTTGCGTTCCGCAATGCCTTGCGCCAGCGCGAGCATTTCCCCGTTCAGCGGGGCGCGGTATCCCGGATTCAGCCTGTGCAGAGCGCGTGTGCTTCCGCGGTACATGTCCACAAAGCTGAAGACCAGCTTTTCCGTACAGGGAGAAAGTTCCCTGCCGATGCGTTCCACCTTGTCCAGAATACGCTCCACTGTCAGCTCACCTCCCAGAATAATGGGATCAAAACGCCAGATGACGCGCTGTGGGCCGACCATATCCGCCAGACGTCTGAAACCGTCCAGACGCCGGCGCAGCACAGGGAGATTCGGTTCCAGACCTTCCTCCTCATAGTCGTTGAGCGTGTACTGAAAATAAAACTGTCGACCTGTGGATTCGATTTCCGGTAAATATTTCAGAAAGGGAGCGGGATTTTTGCTCCAGAACACGAAAAGCCGAGTTTTTTCAAAGGAAATGAAACTTTCCTGCGCCCTGTTGAAGGGATTGCGCCGACGGCAGAAGCCCGCCCGCAGCCGCTCCATGAACCAGGTGCCGTGAAAGGCGGGAATGTCCGTAGCGCGGCTGGCCGAGATAATGAACGGTGTTTTTCCGGTTGAGCTGTCCGGCATGGCCTTTGTTCCTTTTCTGAGCGCGGGAGCGTTCGGGCGGCTTCCGGGAAAGGTCTGTCGGGGAAGGCATGAATGCTTCCGCAGCCGGAGGGAAGGGACCCTCAGCGCAAAGGAACGGGTGCAGCGTCCGGCCCGTTTTCCTCTGCGGGGAGGGGCTTCCGAGGGCTTTCCCCGGAGAAAGAGCCTTCCTTTCTGTCCGGACTTTCACGCTTTCCCGGCATGGCGTCAATAAGGGCAGAACTCCGGATACATAGCTTTTCAGGGGAATACTGCGTGCCCTTTTGCACGGAATATATTCCGTCCCGTTTCCGAGGATTGAGGAAGGGCGCAGAGAACAAAGAAAGGACAGGATTCGAGGCTCGCTGCGCCGATCCGCGGACAGAAAGGACGAGAGCGTATCCTCCGGGAATCCCGTCACTTCCTTCATGCTTCAGGTTTCAGGGGACCGTAGAAATAGGAGGCCGTCGCGCCGCCGTCGATCAGAATATCCGAACCGGTGATGAACGCGCCTTTTTCACTTAGAAGCAGTTCCGCCACATTGGCAACTTCATCTGCTGTTCCCGGGCGTCCGGCAGGACAGGCGGCAAACATGTTTTTATAGAAGTCACCCCGCGGGCCGTTGAATTCGTCAATGGCCAGAGGGGTGACGACAATGCCGGGAGAGATGGAATTGAGTCTCGCTCCTCTCGTTCCCCACTTGACGGCTTCCGCCATGACCGGCAGGGTGCTGATCCTCTATTTTTCTCATTCGGGCAATACGCGCCGTCTTGCGGAGATGATTCATGAAGGCGTGGGAGGTGAGATGATCGAACTCAAAACCGTTTCCCCGTATCCGCAGGATTATGATGCCGTTGTGGACCTGGCCCGGCAGGAGCAGCGGGAGCATGCCCGTCCTGCCCTTTCTACGGAACTGCCCGACCTGAGCGGCTACGACACGGTGTTCATCGGCTATCCCAACTGGTGGGGAACGCTGCCCATGCCCTTCTTTACGCTTCTGGAAACATACCGTCTGGACGGGAAAAATATTGTTCCCTTCTGTACGCATGAGGGGAGCAGATTCGGGCGTAGTGTGGACGATCTCAGAAAGCTCTGCCCCGGTGCGCATATTCTGGACGGCTTTGAAGTCCGCGGTTCCCGCGTTTCCGGAGCAAGGGAAGACGTGGCCGAATGGCTGAGCGGGCTGAATCTGTCCTCTGCCGACTGATAGGGGATGTGAATGTGACCTGCGGATGGGATGTTCCCTCCGCTTAAAGAACAGGATCTGCCCGGGCGGGGATATGCCTCCTCCCTGTTCGGGCAGACCTATGCGATTGTTCTGAAGTACTATGAAATTAACACGCATCCGGGGTCAGTCATGCGCTGCTCCCGGATTCTTCTCATGGACTGTTGCGACATAGGGTCAGAGGCCGTTTACGTGCGCTCAGAGGCCGCAGCGAACGTCCCGTTCATGCAGGTATGTGATTTCAGAGGAGTAAAAGGTCTTACAGTTCGGAAATGGCGGCTCTGCGGCGGTTCATGTCCCGGAGAGGGGGTTCTCCGAACACTCTTTTGTATTCCCTGTTGAATTGCGTCATGCTTTCGTACCCGACGCGGAGCGCCGCTTCCGATACTTTTTCATGTTCCAGCAGCATGAGACGCTGGGCTTCGTGCAGACGAAGCTGCTTTTGATACTGCAGGGGGCTGAAGCCCGTAAGATGCTTGAAATGGCGGTGAAAGTTCGCTGTGGACATATTGACGTGCCGGGCGAGTGCTTCAATGCGCATGGGAGCTGCGTAGTTTTCCCGAATCCAGGCGACGGCCTGGACAATCTGATTGCTCTGAGTTCCCGGAGTATTCAGCTGACGCAGAAGCGGCCCGTGCGGACTTATGAGCAGAAGGTAATGAAGTTCTCGCAGCATCATCGGAGCGCGGACGGCAATCTGTGCGGGTTTTTCCAGCAGATCCACAAGGCGGATGAGCATTTCGAGAATATCGGCGTCCGTCTCGGCAATGGAAATGCTCGAAGTCTCCGTCACATTCTGCTTCCAGCTCTGGTGCATATCCATCACAAGGGAGGAGAGCAACCGCCTGTCAAGGTAGAGATAGACGAAGAGAAAGGGCTTTTCATGGCTTGGATGTAGAACATAGGACGATATGGGCATGTCGATTCCTGCGACGATACTCTGCTGTTCCGTATAGCTGTATTCTTTTCCTCCCATGAAGGAACACTTGGTTCCCTGTACGACAAAGCCGAACAGAGGTTTTTCAAAACACTGCTCGGGTATGCCCGCCTCTTCGCGGCGCACCAGATAAAAGTTTTCAACGGGAGTCTGAAAGAGACGCGGAGCCGGCAGGTGATGCAGTATTTTGTGCCGGAGTTCGGCATTCAGACTGTCTTTGCGTGTTTGGTCGGACATGATGTCGTCACCTCCGTCCGTAAAAATTTCGGATTCAGAAAGAAGGAGCGGAATTATCTCGTCTGACGGCACTTCATTCAGGAGGACGTGCCGATCCGTCTCCACCAAGGATCGCTGTCGGGCAGCGTGTCCGTCAGTCTCAGGGGGGCGCCGATGAGAGGTGTGGTCAGTTGGAAGGGCTTGCCCCTGCTTGCGGCCGTAATGCGTTCAAAGGGTTCGTCCCAGGCGTGGTATGCCAGTGAGAATTTGCCGATATGCGCAGGAAGCAGAGCCCGTGCGCCGAGTTCTTCCGCCGCGCGGGCTGCCTCTTCCGGCGTCATGTGGATGCGGCTCCAGCGTTCGTTGTACTGGCCGCAGTCCAGCAGGGCGAGGTCAACGCCTCCGGACTTTTTTCCCAGATCGGCAAAGTGCGGGCCGTATCCGCTGTCTCCGCTGAAAAAAACCTTTTTTCCCGGAGATTCCAGCAGAAATCCGGCCCAGAGATTTTTGTTGCGGGTCAGACTGCGGCCGGAATAATGATGCGCTGTGGTCACATGGACACGAAATTCCGGACTCAGGGGAACGACATCGCCCCAGTCCGCTTCCAGAATACGGTGTTCCGGGAAGCCCCAGCGGCGGAAATGGGCGCCGACGCCCAGACCGCAGACGACGACGCCGATTCTGTCCTTCAGCCCCATGATGCTCGGATAATCCAGATGATCCCAGTGATCGTGGGAAATGAGCAGACAGTCGATGTCCGGCATATCCCCGACGCTGTACGGTGTGGCTCCCTCAAAGGCCCTGGTGCTGAAACGTACCGGAGCCGCATAGGGGCTGAAGACCGGATCGATGAGAATGCGCAGTCCGCCAAGATGGATAAAGAAGGAGGAATGTCCCAGCCATACCACGCTGTCTTCATTCCGGTTCAGACTGCGAAGATTTACACGCAGAAAGGGAACGGGGTGCGGCGGCGCAGGCTGCTCTTTTTTCGTCACGAGAGAGCGCAGGAGAGCAATGACGAAACTCTCATCATCGTTCAGAATGGGGCCGGGAATCAGATTGCGAAACTCTCCGCCGACGTAGTTCGGTGAAGAGATGATACGCCGCAGCGCATCCCCTTCCGGTATTGCGCCGAAAGACTCCTGAGCGAGGAAAAAGTGAAGGCCGGCTCCGGCACATGCGCCGGAAACGGCGACTCCCGCCAGAGCCTTGAGCAACGTTCTTCTATGTATACGGGCCATATGCTTCCGAGGGAAAAGATTGACGCCGGAACGCTCCTGCAGAAAAGCGGCAGGGGAGGAGATGCCGTTTCCCTGCGGGGGACGTTCGGTGCGGTTGCTGTGTATGACTGACGGCGCGCGTCCTTTTCAGGGAGGACAAGAACTCTCTTCCCTGCACCTCTTTCCTCCATGAGAGGCGGCACGCGTTAGAGCTTTTTTCCCAGCTGATAGGCCTGTTCCGGAAAGTTCGTTCTTTCCACCGCTCCGGCGGGCCAGACTCCGGGCGCGATGACCCGCCCTGCGTCCGTCCAGCCGAGATAATCCAGCAATACCCCATAATGGGTTGCTATCGGACTTTCGTCCCGTTTTGAATTGTTGGCATAGGTCATCAGCAGCACGGCTTTCCTGGGCCTGTGGATACTGCCGTTGATGGCATAAAAGCGATCGATCACGGCCTTGAGCTGGGCGGAAAAGCCGAAATAATACATGGGAGTGGCAAAGGCCACCAGATCGGCGGGAAGTATATGCTCCCGTACGAAATCGAAATCGTCTTCAAATACACAGGGGCCGTCCATGCCGCAGTTGTTGCAGGCAATGCAGGGGTGGACGCTTTTCAGCGCGGCGTCGAAACGGACGACATTATGCCCTGCTTCCGAGGCTCCGCGGATGAAATGATCCGCCAGAATGGCCGAATTGCCCTGCCTGCGGGGACTGCCCGTCAGTACCAGTATGTTCATTGTCTTTTTTTCCTTTGTTGTCGTCGGATTTGTCGTTGTTGAGGTGGAGGCTTCCGCCTGTGCGCGGCCCGGAACAGTCGGGAGGGCTGCGGCAAGTGCGGCCACCAGTGAGGATTTGAGGAAATATCGTCTGTTCATGGCTGTGCGTCCGTATGTGCTGTTTTGCAGGCGGCTTTAAAACTGTCCCGGGGGAACGACAGGAGCTGCTTGAATATGTCTTTGCGTCTGACTGGAGAATAGAAAGTGGATGCGGAATCTTCCAGATATGATTCTTGCATTTTCTTGCCCAATTCTGCCAGAAACAGGCAAGAATATACTGAGAGTCCGTCCGCCGGCACAGGGGCAGCCGAAAGATGATTTCTGTTTCCGGCTCGGTAATATGCCGGAAAATATATGGATATGATGGTGTTATGCCTATAAATATAACAATATGAAAAATATGTGTATTTTTCGACTTCAAACAGGCTATGGTTTATGGATAACTCCCATGTTAATAATGACATCGTTCTTTATTAATAACGTCATATCAGTATGCAGTTTTTCTGAAATATATATGAATGAAGGAAAAATACTTCATTGACATGAGGAAAACATCAGGGAAGAATATTGGAAAGTCATGTTGTAAAAAAAATTTTGGAAGTGATGTATTCCGAAAAATACCGGATATGGAGAATGCATCCGGAATAAATATGTCGTCAGGTTGCTGCCCGTTACAGATTCCGGATGAGGACGGATCCGGAGTGTTCCTGCTGTCAGCCGGGGTTGTCGATGGGGGGATACTTGTGCCGGTACAGATATTTTTGAGAGTTTTCTTTCGGCAGAATGGATGTTTCGGGCAGTGATCGGCGTAATCGAATATGCGCCCGGCATAGTGCAGGAAGTCGCATCATGAAAAAATATATAGGAAAAAAGGGGTATTATGCGTAAGATATACAAACCGTGCAGTCGGGCCGAACTGGATACACTCGTGCAGGATGAGAGCGTTTGTCTGGGCGACATCGACACCTCTCTGATAACGGACATGTCGAGTCTGTTCTGTGATTCAGGACGCGAAAACTTCGACGGACTGGAAACGTGGGACACCTCGAACGTAACGACGATGGCACTGATGTTTTGCCGGGCGAAGTCTTTCAACCATCCGATAGGGGGCTGGGACGTTTCGTCCGTAACGGACATGAAGTCGATGTTTGGCTGTTGCAGCAGCTTCAATCAGCCGCTGGGGGCCTGGAACGTCTCAAAGGTCAGGAACATTGCGGCCATGTTTTGCGACGCTGTACGTTTTAATCAGCCGCTGGATGCATGGGATACTTCCGGCGTTTGCGATATGGCGTTTGCATTCAGCGGATGCCGCGAGTTTGATCAGAATATCGACTCGTGGGACACCTCGAACGTCACGAGCATGGAAGGGATGTTCATGGGGGCGGCCCGCTTCAATCAGCCCCTTAATTCATGGCAGACGGGCAAAGTCAGATTGACCCGATGCATGTTCGAAGGGGCGAAAAACTTTAATCAGCCTCTCGACAAATGGGATATGAGTCACGTCGAGAGTACCGAAAGGATGTTTAAAAATGCGCGCAGCTTCAATCAGACGCTTGATATGTGGCTGATACCGAGGTTCTGCGACGTAGACAATATGTTTCTTAAGGCTTCGAGCTTCACCGACGTCAAGACCTTGGCTCTTTGCTTCTATCTTGCGGCAAAAAAGAAATATCAGGAAAATCTGAAAGAAATACTGAACAGCTTTGACGCGGCAGACGTATATGCGGAACTTTCGCGCTACGACAGCAAGCAGACGAAGGAATATAAGTGCGAACTTGAAGCGCAGCATCCGGAGCTGCGGGGTTCAGTCCCCGCCGTCGCAGTAACGGCGAAACACAGGCCCGGCTCCAAACGCGAGCTTATGGAACTTCTGGATATGGATGCAAACATGCCGCTCGGCAATATCGACACTTCGTTGATAACCGACATGGAGGCCATCTTCAGAAAGTCCAGGCGCAAAGACTTTGCCGGCATTGAGACGTGGGACATGTCAAAGGTCGTAACGATAAGGGGCATGTTTGCCGACACGAAATATTTCAACCACGACATAAGCGGCTGGGATGTTTCCAGCGTGCGGGACATGTCCCATGTATTCGAGGGGGCGAAAAGTTTTAACCGACCGCTTGAGGCCTGGGACGTGTCGAACGTAAGGGATATGAGCTTCATGTTCAGCGACGCCGTACGCTTTAATCAGCCTCTGGAGAAGTGGGACGTGAGCCGCGTGGAAAATATGAGCTATATGTTCAACGGCGCGCTTAACTTCAGCCAGCCGCTTGAAGGCTGGGACGTTTCTGCCGTAACGGATATGCAGGGCATGTTCCAGCGCGCTGCCGCATTCAATCAGCCGATTGAAAAGTGGAACGTTTCGAACGTGCGGAACATGAAAGCGATGTTTTGCGGTGCCTTGACTTTCAACCAGCCGCTGAACAACTGGGATGTCTCGAAGGTGCGGAATATGCACGAGATGTTTTCCTATGCGTTGTGCTTCAACCAGCCGCTGAATGACTGGGATGTCTCCAACGTCGAAAATAGGGCGATGATGTTTAACGGCGCGGAGCGTTTCGACCAGCCGCTCGACCGATGGGACGTTCCAGATGCCGGGGATATGGTCTAGATGCTCTGCGAAGTCTTCTTCCGGCAGCCGGTTAGGGCATGGATGCTTTGCGGGCAGAGGCCGTGCCATATGTTCCCCGGGGCCTCTGATTATGGCGACATGGAGTCGTTCATCATGTGTCTCGCCGCGCCTGACAGGCCCGACCGCGCATAAGCTCCGGGAGAAATGATTAACATATTCGGAGAGAAGGAGCTTCATGACGCGCTGCGTCTCTGCGGCGCGGAATACGGCCTTGAGGAATATAGCGGCGAGGCGTCCTGAATCCGTAAATAAAAGTTTCGTAATATACTGCATTATCGCCAGCCTGTATAAATCATCAGGCTGGCGTGCTGTTTAAGAGCGTATCCTGTCCCTGCCGTACAGTCTCTGCCGGTATGGCCTTTTCCTCTGGTCTGCCATGTTTGCGCTTTGATGCATTTGAAGCGGTTTTTTTGGGGGATAAACCCGCGGTCTGTCTGCAGCTCGTTCAGGCTTGTTTGAATGAGGAGCAGGGGGCGCGTCCGGCCTGCCTGATGATTGGAGCATTCGGATCGGGGTGAATGGCGGCCCCAGCGATGTTTTAGGAAAAAGTCGTCTGAGCATGGCGGTGTTGCCCGAATTGCCGTTTTGTCATGCCGATAAATGACCCGGGGGCTGAAGCGCAGACAGCGTTTATCGAAAGCTTCTTTCCTTTCTGAAGGAAGAATACGAATGGGATACGGAATCTTTCAGATATGATTCCTGTATTTTTTTGCCTGATTCCGTCAGAGTCTGGCGGCATGCGCCGTGCCCGTCGTCCAGAAGATGGGGGCTGTTTCCGACGCAATAATGCGGCAGAAAATATACGGCCATGAGCATCTTTTACGGAGAAGGTATATGGATATAGCAATATGGCAAAGCACAGAATTTTTCAGTCTTCATGTAGAGTTTTATTTATGAACAACTCCTGGGTTAATGGAGGGCTCTTCTGTTATTAGAAAATTCGTATCAGTATGTAATTTTTTGAAGCATATATGAATAAAGGAAAAAAACGTTCATTGACACGAGGAGAGCATAAGGGAAAAATATCGGAAAGATGTGTTGTAAAAACTTTTTCGGCAGTGCAATTTCCCGAAAAATGCCGGATAAGGAGCAACCTTTCCGGTACAAAATGTCGGCATGAGGTCTTCGTCGCAGGTTCCGGATGAGGGCGGAATCTGGGCGTTCCGGCCATGAAAACGATATTGTCGTGAGGCAGACTGATGCCTGTACAGGGCTGTTGTTTTAACGTTCTTTCGATCGCAGGCGGATATTTCACGCCGTGAACCGACGTAACAGAATGCGCGTCTGATATATCCGCAGGAGGCCGCATCATGAAAAAATATGCAGGGGAAAAGGAGCTTTCTCCAAGGCTGCTTTCCGATGGGGAAAGAGAAGGTGTGCTTTTCGCCTTTCCGGATTTTTACGATCCCTACCGCAGGGGCGTTCATAAGCTGGTGGAGCTTCCCGGTCCCATACTTTCTCTTCTGCGGGCGCGTCGCTTTCACCGGATTATCCTTTTTCTGCTTCCTCATCTCGCTCCGGCCCCGGATCTGCTTGAGGCCGAAATGCGCAATCTCGATCCCGACATGGAAATACGCACGGTGGACTGTTCCGACTGCGTGACGGGTGAACTGACCGAGTCCATGCGTCTTCTGCGGATCAGGTTGAAGGATGTTCTGGAGCAGAACAGGGATCTGCCCATGACGCTCTGCTGGGGGGGCGTTCACTATCCCGATGTCTATGTGGGGCTGGCCGGGCTGCTGCTTTCCGGGGAGCTTCCCGTGCGGCTCATCGTCGTCCGTTCCCCGGAAGTGGCGGATTCAGGTCTGCCGCGTTTTGCGGAACTGGATTTCAGCGCGGGAATCTTTTCCCGCGATATACTGGATGTGCCGCTGGCATCCTCCGACAATGTGTCCAATAAAATATCGTTGCGCCGCCGCGCGGAGCAGTTCGGGATCATCGGTACCCATTCCATCATGCAGCGGGTAGTGGACGTCTGTCAGATACTTGCGCCTTCCCCCCTGCCCATGCTGCTGCTTGGGGAAACAGGCACGGGCAAGGGACTGCTGGCCCGCTATATTCACGCGCTTTCCGGAAGGCCGCTGGACAGGTTCATCAGTGTGAACTGCGCCGCAATTCCGGAAAGTCTGGCGGAAAGCGTGCTGTTCGGGCACAGGAAAGGGGCCTTTACCGGCGCCGTGACGGATCAGGAGGGAAAGTTCGATGCGGCGGACGGGGGGACGCTCTTTCTCGATGAGATAGGAGAGCTGTCGCTTCCTACGCAGGCCAAGATTCTGCGGGCCGTCGAGGACGGCATTGTCGATCCCATTGGTTCCAAGAAAACGCACAGAGTAAACGTCCGGCTGATTTGCGCCACGAATCGCAATATTGCCCAGCTTGTGGACGAGGGGAAGTTCAGAGCCGATCTGTACTACAGGCTGAACGTGGGTGAGGTGCATGTGCCTCCGCTGCGCCGGAGAAAGGAAGATATAGGCCGCATCGTGCTGCACTTTGTTTCCCGCATCAACGCTTCGCTGCCGCTTCCGAAAATATTTACCCGCATGGCCCTCAAGGTACTGGAAGCCTATGACTGGCCGGGCAATATACGGGAGCTGGAAAACGTGCTGGAACGCACGTTGCGTCTTTCTCCGAAAAACGTGATTGACGCCGAGGACGTGCTGTTTCCCGATGCGGAGAACGGCGTGCGGGAAGCGGCCCTGAATCAATGGCACCCCGGGCTTCCTCTTGACGAATATCTCGGAACGCTGAGGCAGGAAGCGTTTCGTCATGCGCTGTCATTGAGCGGCGGAAACCGGCGTGCCGCGGCCAGCCTGCTGGGCATTTCCCCACAGGCTGTGGGGAAGTATCTCAAGGCGCATCCTGATGTCGTATAAACCTGAGTTGTTTTGATAAACCATGGTTTATTATATATAACTCTTCAATATAATATTGTTATTTTTTTATCATGCATGAATGAATGAAATAAATATAAACCTGAGTTGTTGTAAAAAAACGGTATTGAAAATAATGAATTGCATATAACATACTGAATATGAACATTTTTATAAAAGGCGTGCCGTCTGGCACGCCTTTTGCTTTTTTCACGGCAGGAAGGCCGGCGGCATGGTGCCCGGTCTTGTCCGATCCTATCCACCGGAGGATATGTATGAAGCGCAGTTATCTCGTTGCCGCTCTTGCGGCTCTGCTGGTCGTATCCGGCCTGCCCGGAACCTCTGCCCGTGCCGCGGATAAGCCCATTACGCTGACCTTTACCGGCGTGTTCATGGACAAGCATGCGGCCATTGAAGGCGGCATGAAGCCCTGGGCGGAGGAAATCAACCGCCGCACCAACGGACGCGTCGTCATCGAATACTACAATCCCAATACCATCTGTGCGGAGGCGGATATTTATGATTCCGTACGTTCCGGCGTGGTGGATCTGGGAGTGGTCAATGTCTCGCGCAAGAAGGGCAAGTTGCCGCTGCTTGAAATTCTGGATCTGCCCTTCCTGTTCACTTCGGCGGAAAGCGGTTCCGTGGCCGCCTGGCGTCTGTGGAAGGAATTCCCGGCCATGCAGAAGGAAACGGACGACGTGCATATGATCAGCCTGCATTGCGGCGCGCCTTCCCAGGTGCAGACCACCGGTGTCCCTGCGATGAGCGATGCCGATATGGCAAAGCTGAAGATTGCCGCCTATGCCCCTTCCTATGCGGATATAGCAAAGGCTCTTGGAGCATCGCCCGTGACCGTGGGGCCGACGGATATCTACCTTTCCATGCAGCGCGGCCAGACCGACGCCGTACTTGCTCCTTATGCCTACATGCGCAGCACCAAGATATATGAGGCAGCCAAGCACAGCTATGAGGCCAATATCAACTGCGGCGGCATGTGCGTGGTCATGAACAAACACTCCTGGGATGCCCTTCCCGACGACGTGAAGAAGGTCTTCGACGAGCTTTCCGGCGAATACTATGCGCGCATGACCGGAAAGGCCATCGATCAGTCCTGTCGCGACGATCTGGAATTCATGAAAGCGGAAGGGCAGACGGTGGACGTGGTTCCGGCCGACGTTCTGGAAGGCTGGCGGAAGAAGTGCGACGGCATCGTGCAGGAATGGATTGATACCGTAGCCAAGCGCGGCCATGCAAACGGCGCCGACATGGTGGCCCGCGCCCGCGCTCTGGACAAGGAAGTCATGCAATAGCCGCCTTTCCTTTTCACCTGTAACAATTTGTGGAGCAGAAAATGGAAGTGAAAAACGCCATAGTCGTCATGTTCGACAGCCTGCAGTACAACTACCTGCACTGCAACGGCAATCCCTGGATCAAAACTCCGAACTTCGATCGCTTTGCGCGCGAATCCGTGGTGTTCGACAACTGCTATACCGAAGGCGTGCCCACGGTGCCCTGCCGCCGCGCCATGCACACCGGGCGCTATACTCTGCCGGTAAAGGGCTGGTCTGCTCTGGATATGGACGACACCACCATCGCCGATCTGTGCTGGGGGACGGGGATCGATACGGCCATGGTTTTTGACGCCGCCCCCAACCGTCTGCCCAAGTTCGGCTATACCCGCGGCTTCGACAAGGTATATTTCCTCCATGGGCATGAAATCGATCATGAATTCTATGCCAAGGATCCCCTCTATCATCTCAAGCCGGAAGACTATAACGAAGAACACGCGCTGGAAGCCATGGACAAGCTGCTCGGCTGCAATATGCGCGATCCCACGCTTCAGGAAACCGCCTGCTACCTGCGTCAGCGTCAGTACTGGAAGTCGGAGGAAGATCAGAACTGCTACAAGCTGATGCGCGAGGCCGTGAACTATCTTGAGCGCGTCGATCGCAATCATCCCTTCTATCTGTGGATAGACTGCTTCGATCCGCACGAACCCTGGGATCCGCCTTCAGTCTATGATCCGGACATGAAATGCCCCTACGATCCAGATTTCAAGGGTAAGGATCAGTTCCTGCCGATCATGGGCCCGGTGGAAGGTATCTACACTGAGGAAGAGCTGCACCATGTGCGTATGCTTTACGCTGAAAAGGTCACCATGGTTGACCGGCAGTTCGGGTATCTTCTGGATCAGCTGCGCCGCCTCGGTCTGGAACGGGATACGCTGGTTCTTGTGGTATCCGACCACGGCGAACCCATGGGCAACGGCAAGCACGGGCACGGCATCATGCGTAAGTGCCGTCCCTGGCCGTATGAAGAGCTGGTACACGCCGTCATGATGATGCGCGCTCCCGGCCTGCCTGCGGGCAAGAGGATCAAGAGCTTCGTGCAGAGCGTGGACGTTGCGCCCACGGTGTGCGAATGGCTGGGCATCGGCGTGCATCCCGACATGCAGGGCAAGAGCCTGCTCGCGCTTGCCAGAGGCGAGGTCGACAAGGTGCGTGATTTCGCCATTGCCGGATACTACCGCTATTCCTGGTCCATCATTACGGACGAATGGTCCTATATCCACTGGATCAAGGAAGATGAAAAGAGCGTGGCCGAATCCATGTTTGAAATGTACGGCAAGGGTACGCTGGCCAGTTCCTCCCACCTGGTGGACAACCCCCTGGCCAAGGCCGGGCCGCAGATGAACGAAGAACAGCGCAAGGCCAAGAACGCCGCCGCGGCCACGGGGTACGGCGAAGGCGTTGCCGCTCTGGACGGCGAAGATCAGTGGACCTGCACGCCCGGCTCCATCGCCGAGGTTCCTGCCCGCGACGAACTCTACAGCCGTATCGACGATATCGACCAGCTGAACAACGTTGCGTCCAAGCATCCCGAAGTCGCGGCAGAACTGCTCAAGAAGCTCCGTCTGTTCATGAGCGAGCTGCGTGCTTCGTAATGTCTGTCTGCGGAATGCAGTCATGAACTGAACATAACCATCAGGGCCGCCCGTTCTGCCCGTGCGGGACGGGCGGCCCGGCGATTTCCCCCGAACACGGGTGCGAGCGCCCATACCCCGGAATGCCTATGTACCAATCACTGCATCGCCTGGCCGAGGTTTCGGGAAAATGTTCCCTCTTCATAAACAAAAAGCTGTTTTTTCTTTCCTGTCTGTGCGCCGGTCTGATGGCCGTTCCGACCACCATCGACGTGATAGGTTCTCTGCTGTTTCGTAAGGCGCTGACCTGCTCCACGGAACTTGTGGAATTTCTTCAGGTGGTGGTTCTCTTCGGCGGGCTGGGCTATGTGCACGATAAGCGCGCCCACGTCTATGTGGAAATGATTCTGGACAAAATGTCCGAAAAGTGGCGTCCCGCCTTTCGCTTCGCCTTCATAGGAGCGGCCGCCGTGCTGTTCACGGTCATGGCCTGGCAGCTTTTCCTGACCGGTCTGGATCGTTTTGCCAGCGGCGAAGTGAGCTACGACCTCCATATACCGGAATATATTTTCGTTCTCTTCGCCGCGCTCGGAACCCTGGCCGCCGTTGTTTCCTTCCTGTCCGATATTATCGGGGAACTTGCCTCCCTGCTGGAAAAAAAGGCGTTTCCGGAACTGCTTTTCGGACTTGCCTTTCTGGCGGTCATCGTCAGTGCGCCGTGGTGGATCGCCTCGCTTCCCTTTGCGGCGGACAAGCTGCTGCTCGGAGCCTTCTGTATGGCGGCCATGCTTACGCTGCTGCTGCTCGGTATGCCCATAGGCGTGGCCATGCTGCTCATGGGCTTTGTCGGGCTTCTCGTCGCCTTTCCCACGCCCCGACCGGCCCTTGCCCTGCTGGGTTCCGCTCCTTATACCACGGGCGCAACCTATCTGTATTCCGTCGTGCCCATGTTCATCCTCATGGGTGAACTGGCCATGTATTCCGGCATAAGCCGCGACCTCTTCAACACGGCCAACATGTGGCTGGGACGCCTGCCCGGCGGGCTGGCCGTGGCCACGGTTTCCGGCTGCGCGGGGTTTGCCGCGGTGTCCGGCGACTCCATGGCCACAGCCGTCACCATGTCTTCCGTGGCCTTGCCGGAAATGCGTGCGAAAAACTATGATCCCGGTTTCAGCTGCGCCACGCTTGCGGCGGG
>ULYD01008927.1_pt1 | contig 26813 bp, 19 predicted proteins | sample 1961831 | NCBI WGS metagenome assembly ULYD01 (sample SAMEA4835854, study PRJEB28245) | human gut metagenome | biome: gut microbiome; material: fecal sample | place: Denmark | collected 2008 | reverse complement strand
TCATGCTGCATCCCTCCTATAACTATTTTACCACAGAAAGGATTTGCGCGCCACTTTGTCAACAGGTCCGGCGATTTCCGCAAAAAGCGCAGGATCACACCCGTGAAAAACCGAGAAAAATCTGCCTGCGAGGGAAGAAAAAAGAGAGACCGCTGCCAAGGTATAGCAACTCGGTCAGGCACAGCCTGCCGCACATTCGGAGGCCATAAAATACTGTCAGCTGTGTGGTCATCCCGGCATGGTCAGCGTCCTGCGGCAAATCACTAGCAATCGGGCAGGCTTGAAGCTCAGTGCCGGGAATTCCACCAGTTGGTGTACGCCGCCGCGTAGTTGGTCTTAAACCCCAACACGCCGCGTGTAACCATTTTTTCCCACCAATCGGGATAATCTCCCAGATTCGAGAACACATGGATCCCATGCTCTCCCAGCCAGCGAACATCCTCGCAGGTAAACGCATCCGCGTTGAGCCCCACTTCAAACAGATCCATGTTCGGGATCATCCGCTTGGTTTCCTCCGTTAAGCGGCGCATATTAGCTCCCATCCGCAAACCGGTTGGCTTTCCGTTTTTGCGAACCGCCGCCTGCATTTCTTCCACGTAGACCGGATCTCCGGAAAAGAGGATGTAGCTGCCGGTATTGGGAGATCGACTGAGCAATTCCAGTATCGGTCCAGCAAGGCCGGGGGCTTTGACTTCAACTTCAACCGTGATGCTTCTGCTCTGAGCGGTGAGCCATGCGTCAAAATCGGAAAAGCGCATCAGATGAGCCATGCGCCCATCCTCCGCCAGGGCCGTTTCGTAATCCCGCCCCTCAACCTGACCCATGACAAGCTTTGGCAGCGTTGCCAGCAATTGGATCTCGGAATGCTCCGGCGGCACTTCGCTCAGCAGGTGATTTGCGTAAGGCAATTCGATTTTCTGGATCTCATCCCAGGTCAGATCTCTGATCCGGCGATTTGATCCGCCGTCTGGATGGCCGAGCGTCATCCGGGTGAAATTGCTGTCATGGGCAATGACGATCTCGCCGTCTCTGGTCATTTGGACATCAATCTCGATCCCCTCGTATCCGCCGTCCACGGCTCCCTGGAAAGCGCCCAGCGTGTTTTCAGGCGCAGCCTGGACTAAGCCGCGATGAGCGAACCGCTGCGGCCCGGTATATGCGTTTACATTTTTCATGGCCTTGTACTCCTCGTGTTTTTTTGGGTGTTATGACCGGGATCATGCCGCGGAAGAAAGCAGGGGGTGCAGAATACGCGCGGATATCCCGATAAAAGTGAGCATTGCGCGCTTCAATCCGGCAATTTCTTCACCGGAAGGGTAGGGGATACCCAATTATAGGGCAGATCCCAGAGAGGTGCAATGTAAAATTCCAATCGGGTCATTTGTTTGCCCCGCGATCATCGTACTTCTGCATCGATGAAAATGCCTGCGACAAAACAGAAAGCGTTTGCGCAATAGTTTGCGTTGATGTTACGTTTGCTTAACTATGCAAGGTGCATAAAATGAATCCACTTGCTCTATTGTAATATGCCAAATATATATTAAATTCTTGACTTTCTCTTATGAAAAATGTATCATAAAAACCAGGAGGACTGAAAACGTTTGCGATAGCAAACCGCACCTCCACGCAAGAGGAAAGAGAGGGATCCTGTCCACGATGAAACCATTAGATCAGTCTTATTCGAAATCCAGGCGTTTCAAGAATCAGGTCAAGGCAGTCGTAACCAACCCCTATAACGTGATCGTGCTGGTTGCCATTGTTTTGCTGACTTATTTGATCGTTCTTCCCCTGGTAGACATGCTCTCCACCACGTTCCAGCTCGCGCAGCGGGACCTGAGAGCCACCGGCGGCACCATGGCCGACGTAGGCAAATTTACCCTGTACTATTGGCAGCGTCTGTTGGCCAGTGACCTTTCCTGGAATCTGCTGTTCAAGCCCCTGCTGAACTCCCTGACCATCGGCGTCGGCGTTTCCGTATGCGCCATCGCCCTTGGCTCCATACTGGCCTGGCTGATGGTCCGCAGCGACCTTCCCTTCAAGCCTTTCTTCTCCTTGGCGGTGATCATCCCCTATATGATCCCCTCCTGGGTCAAGTCTCAGGCATGGCTGAGTATGTTCAAGACCCCCCGCGTCGGCGGTGCTCCCGGCTTTATCGCGGCCCTCATGATGAATGCGGGTATATCCACGGAGCGGATCGAAGCCATTCTGTCTCCCATCGCTTACGGCCGTCTGGCGATCATCATTGTGCTGACGCTCCACTATTACGCATATACATATCTGCTGGTGTCCGCAGCACTGAACTCCATCAACTCCGAGCTGGAGGAGATGGGCGAGATCCAGGGAGCCAGCAAGCCCCTGATTTTGCGGAAGATCACCCTGCCTCTGGTGCTGCCCGCTATGCTTTCCGCGGTGATCCTGACCTTCTCCAAGGCCATCGGCACCTTCGGCACCATCAACTATCTGGGCTCTCCCGTCAGCTTCCGGACGCTGTCCAGCGAGCTGTATTCCAACAGTAAGTCCCAGAACACGCAGACGGCCTTCGCCATGGCCATCCTGATGATCTGCATCGCTTCTCTGTCGGTGTTCATCAACCAGCGGCTCATCGGCGCCCGCAAGTCCTACGCCACCATCGGCGGCAAGGGCGGACGGTCCACCCCCATCGGTCTGGGCGGCTGGAAGCCCCTTGTGACCATCATCCTGTTCATCTTCTTCATCGTCGGCATCATCATGCCGGTGATCATCCTGATTCTGGAGAGCTGCATGCTGAAGGAGGGCACCTATTCTCTGTCCAACTTCACGCTGTACTACTGGATCGGCGAGGGTGATCCCAACATCATGGAGGGCGTCTCCGGCATCTTCAAGAATGAAACCTTTATGATGTCTCTGGTGAACTCCCTGAAGCTGACCCTTGTCAACGGCGTGTTCGGCACCATCTTCGGTCAGATGCTCGGCTACATCTGCGCCAAGGGCCGCGGCAAGCTCCACGGCAAGCTGGTGGAGCAGCTGGTGTTTATCCCCTACCTGATCCCCTCCGTGGCGTTCGGCGGCATTTACCTGTCCATGTTCTCCAAGCCTCAGACGCTCTTCGGCGTAACGCTCATTCCGGCCCTGTACGGCACCTTCGCCCTGCTGACGTTGACCTCCGTGGTCAAGCATCTGCCCTTTGCCTCCCGCGCCGGTACCTCCAACATGCTGCAGATCAGCGGCGAGCTGGAGGAGGCCGCCACTATTGAGGGTGCAGGCTTCTTCAAGCGTTTTGTCAAGATCGTGTTCCCCCTGTCCAAGGGCGGCTTTATTTCCGGCTTCATGCTGATCTTCGTTTCCATTATGAAGGAATTGGATCTGATCATCCTGATCATGACGCCCAAGACCTCCACGCTGCCGTATCTGGCGTTCCAGTACCAGAACCAGAACTGCCCGCAGGCTTCTAACTGCGTGGCCATCGTGATGTTCTCCATCGTGTTCCTGGTATACGCACTGGCAAATATCTTCGGAGACGCAGACCTGGCCAAGAGCATGGCCGGCTGAGATGAGATGAAAAAGAGGAGACGAGACCATGAGTAAAATTGAACTGACTCATATTGATAAATATTACGGCAAAAACCACGTTCTGAAGGATCTGAACCTCACCATCGAGGACGGCGACTTCATGACCCTGCTGGGGCCCTCCGGCTGCGGCAAGACCACCACCCTCCGCGTGGTCTCCGGTCTGGAAAAGCCCCAGAACGGCATCATCCTGATGGACGGCAAGGAGATCGTCAACGCGGCGGAAGCTTCTTTCGCCCCGCCCAGCAAGCGCAACCTGAATCTGGTGTTCCAGTCCTACGCGCTGTGGCCCCACATGACCGTGTTCGACAACGTGGCCTTCGGCCTGCGTATCCGCAAGGAAAACAGCGAGACCATCGCCAAAAAGGTCGCCAGCGCTCTGGACCGTATGCAGATCGGTGAATTCGCCAAGCGCTATCCCACCGAGCTGTCCGGCGGCCAGCAGCAGCGTGTGGCCATCGCCCGCGCCATCGTTTCCGAGCCCAGACTGCTTCTGCTGGATGAGCCCCTTTCCAACCTGGACGCCAAGCTCCGCGTGGATATGCGCGCCGAGCTGAAGCGGCTCCATCACGAGACCGGCACCACCATCATCTACGTCACCCACGATCAGGTGGAGGCGCTGACCATGTCCACCCGCATCGCCCTGTACCGCAAGGGCGAGCTGGTGCAGGTCGCACCGCCTCTGGAGCTGTATGACAACCCTGTGAACCTCTACACGGCCGACTTCATCGGCAACCCCAGCATCAACTTCGTCAAGGGCACCGCTCAGGTGGAGGCCGGCGGTATGCGGGTCGATAGTCCTCTCGGTCAGATGGGCTTCGAGCGGGGCGATATGACCGAGGCCGCGCCCCAGTCCGGCAGCGTCGATGTGACCATCGGCGTCCGGCCTGAGCAGCTGTCCATCAGCCGTCAGGCGGATGACGCGCATTGGGTGGAAGGCCACGTTTACTCCGGCATGCCCGCCGGTTCCGAAACGCTGGTCAGCGTCCGGGTGGGCGACACCATGCTGACGGTCAAGGAGCTGGGCTCCACCCACTACGCCAGCGACGAGCCGGTGTATCTGGGCTTCAATCCCAAGAAGGTCAACGTTTTCGAGACCAAGAGCGAGAATCTGATCAAATACTGCGTGTAAATTTGTACCACTGCGGCAGAGTCCGCGAAAATAAAAATCTGATTTGGAGGAAAAGAACATGTTGAAGCGCAAAAAGCTCCTGGCGGCACTGTTGGCTGGCACGATGATGCTGAGCCTGGTCGGCTGCGGAAAGAAAGCCGACACGTCCGGCGACACCACCGACACCACCGACCCCAGCACTCCCCCTGCGGAAACCCAGCTGACCCCCTGGGAAGAAGCTTCTCAGATCTACAACACCGAGGAAACCGATGAGGAGCTGTATCAGAAGGCCATTGAAGAGGGCGGCACCGTGACCCTGTACTCCATCTCCTCCAGATGCACCAAGGTGGAGGCTGCTTTTGAGGAAAAGTATCCCGACATTGACTGCGTTCCCTTCGACATCTCCACCAACGAGCTGCTGGAGAAGGTCACCCGTGAGTACGAGGCCGGCAAGCATGTAGCCGACGTTGTCCACATCAAGGACCAGGACGGCTCCATGTGGAACCAGTATGTGGCCAACAAGACGTTCTACAACTATCAGCCCGCTGACATCTTCGCCCACATCGACCCCAGCTACACCGCGACCGCCACGCCCCTGTACATTGAGCTGACCCAGCTGTTCTACAACACGGAGGCTTATCCCGACGGTTCTCCCATCACCAACATCTGGCAGCTGACCGAGCCCCAGTGGAAGGGCAAGATCATGATGCAGAATCCTCTGGACAACCTGTCCTGGGGCTCCTGGATCACCGGCTTCTGCGTAGGCGAGGAGCCGAACCGTCTGGCCGAGGCTTATAAGGCCCTGTACGGCGAAGAGCTGAAGCTGTCCGACGGCTGCGAGAACGCCGGTTATGAGTTCCTGAAGCGTCTGCACGCCAACGAACCGATCTTCACCGCCTCCTCCGACGCGATCGCCGAGGCTGTCGGTACCCCCGGCCAGAAGGATCCCCCCGTTGGCTTCTGCGCTTCCTCCAAGCTCCGCAAGGCCGCCGATAACGGCTGGGTCTTCGCTCCCGTGAATCTGGAGCCTGACACCGGTATCCCCGCCGTCAACACCCTGTACGTTGTGGAAGGCTGCGAGCATCCTGCCGCCGCCAAGCTGCTGATCCGCTTCATGATGGGCGGCATCGATGGTGACACCTCTGGTTACAAGCCCTTCAACACTCTGGGCGGCTGGCCTGTCCGCGATGACATCGAACCCGCCGAGGGCTCCACTCCCTTCTCTGAGATCAACGTTGCTCCCTTTGACGCCGACGAGATCTATGTGAATTACAACACCGTCCGCGATTTCTGGCAGATGTTGGGCTGATCGGTCCTTCCATCGGCTGACTGTATGTAAGCAAGAGCGGCGGACGATCGTCCGCCGCTCTCTTCGTCCCAAAAGCTTTTTGGGATGAAGAGAGCGCAGGCTCTCCGCTTCATTTTCAAAACTGCGAGGTATCTATGAGCTTCTTTATCGACAAGCATGGCCGCAGAAAAAGCCCCATTGCGCTGGCGGCGTGCGGTGCGGCCCTGTTGGATCTGGCCGTTTACTTCTGTACAGCCGCGCTTCTGGCGGGATCGCTGTACCGGACCGTCTCCTTCGGCGGCGAAACGGTCACCTCCATGCTCCACACTATCATCATCACGGTCATCAGCACGCTGCTCTGCTGCCTGTTGTTCCTGTTGAAGGACAAGCGGGTGGTGCCCTACGGCTTTGCTGGGCTGGCTGTGATCCTGCTGATGTTCTGCGCGGCGGCGTGGATGCTGCCGCAGGAGACGAGAGGCTCTATGCTGCGCCTGTTTCTGACGGTCGGCCTGCCGCCGGTGCTGCTTGGCAACGCCGTCAGCTGGCCCATCTACCGAAGGCTGCGGAAGGCGCATCCCGAGTATTTCGTCAGAAAGACCATCTCGGAGGAGCTGAAAGAGGCGGTGGAACAGGAGCAGAAAAAGAAGCCCGCTGCAAAGCCGGTATCCGATCCGGTCCAGACGCCGGAGCCGGATATCTCTCCCACAGAGGCCCTGTTTGGTCCGGAAAGCTCCGGAACGGCTCCCGGTGCGTTCCATAACGCCCAGGATGAGGCCATGCTGTTTTACGAAGACGATGACGATGAATCATAATAATGACCGGTAAGGAGGACCCACCAATGCTGAATACCGTTTTATTCGATATGGGCGGCACATTAGAGGACATCTGGAACAATCAGGAGACCCAGGCAAAGGCCATGGACGCGCTGCAGAAAACCCTGCGGGCGCACGGTCTGGAGCCGGGATGCAGCCCGGAGGAGTTTGACCGCCGGGTCATGGCTGGCCTGAAAGAATACAAGCGCTGGAGCGAGGGTCTGGAATTGGAGAAGAAGCCGGAGGAGATCTGGCCGGACTACTACCTGAAAGAATTTGGCTTCGACCGGGAAAAGCTGATCCCCATTACGGAGGAGCTGGCCAATCTCTGGGAGGTGACCTATTACCACCGGGAGCTGCGGGGCGACGTTCTGGAAACGCTGGAAGCGCTGAAGGCCCGCGGCTACCATATCGGCATCATTTCCAACAATGCCTCCCTTTACAACGTGTTCAACATGCTGGAGGAGTACGGCATCCGGGGCTGCATGGAGGATGTGACGGTTTCCAGCGTGACCGGCTACCGCAAGCCCCATCCCGAGATCTTCCGCATTTCTCTGCGGCAGATGCAGACCACAGCCGAAAACTGCGTGTATGTGGGCGATACGATCTCCCGCGACATCATCGGCGCCAAGCAGGCGGGCTTCGGCAAAGCCGTTCAGATCGTCTCCGCGCTCTCTGCCCAAAAGGACGCGGCAACGGCGGCGGACGCGGAAAAGCCAGACCTTGTGATCCAGAATCTTCTGGACATGATCCCCTGGCTGGATCAGATCAACCCCGATATGCACATCGACGAAGCCCAGCAATCCTCCGGAATGTTCGTTCCGTTTTTCTGAATGAACGCAGCGTGACGTTAGGGCAAGAGCCATCAGCAGAACAGAGCATCATAGTTGTCCAACGGAGAGAAGCACAGTTGAATACTGAAAAAAGCGGATGCACGTCTCAGGCGTGCATCCGCTTTTGCATAGCAAAATAAGAAATGTGCCATTTCCTCGCCCCTGCGAGGCAACCGGAAATGATGCACGAAAGCTTCATGCACTGGCATTTGTGCATGTTCGTGGTGCGCTGCTCTTGCATGAAGCTTTATACCGAAAACTACTCGCTGGGCGAGTCGTTCAATAGGAGCTTCTGCCGATGAGGAAAAATAAAACTTTCTCAGTTATGGTAGAAATACGGTCTGGCAAGGCTTCTTTGAACGCAAGCTATAGTATGCTGTTCTCCGTTACGCACAGAGTGAAATGTAATAACGCAGGTGTCTGCCATCTATTGCTATACGGCAGACACCTGCAAAAGTGCCGATTTCAAAAGTCCACGGGTCTTATCAAAGCGATCCCTAAAAATAGGATGATCGGTTTATTGATCCTTGTTTTCCTGAGGCAGGATCAGGTTCAGCAGAACTGCCATAATTGTGGCAATGACCACCGGCGTCTTACCGAAAATGATCGTAATGCTCTCCGGGAACTGGCTCAACGCAGACGAGGATTGAGAGATACCAACGCCCAACGCAGCCGACAGCCCTACAATGGTAGTATTGCGGGGGGAGATGGTTTCGGACGCGATCAGCTTCATGCCGGTCATAGCGATGGTGGAAAATACGGTGATGGTCGCTCCACCCAGCACGCATTGCGGAATCGTCGTTAAAATAGCTGAAAATTTAGGAATCAGACCCGCAAGCAGCAAAAATCCGCCGGCCAAAGCAAAAACCACCCGATTAACGACCTTATTTGTAGTAACAATACCTACATTTTGCGAATAGGTCGCTGTTGGCAGGCTGCCGAAAAATGCCGACAGCACATTGGTCAGGCCATAGGTAACAATACCGCCCTGCAGCTCTTGATCCGTGGGTTCCCGGTTCAACCCTCCCACCGTGGTGGCGGTCAAATCGCCGATCGCTTGAATCGCGTTGATGGCGAACAGAAGGGTGAGCGCGATGCAGGCCGAGAACTCAAACTTGATGCCGAAATGCATGAATTGGGGAAGGGAGAACCACGCCGCGTCTCTCACTTCAGAGAGATCCACCATGCCAAACACAGCGGCGACAATATACCCGGCGATCATGCCCAGCAGGATGGCGGCAAGCTTGCAGATGCCCTTGCCCTTGTTGGACATGACCATCACAACGATCAGAGTGAACGCCGCCACCGCCCAGTTTTGCCATGAGCCGTGAACCAGCGCGGAGGTCAAGCCCTTTCGCAGCACGACTACCTCGTAAGTATTCCCGGTGCCGCCGGCCATATAATTGATGGCGGTGGGATAGAGAGAAAGGCCGATCGTGAACACCACCGTGCCGGTGATGATGGGCGGGAAAAATCTGCGGATCTTCTTCACAAAAACACCCACAACAGCGGCAACGATACCGCCAATGACCATTGCACCCGCGATGGTGGCGATGTCTCCGCCGCCGCCAACGATGGCCTGCATACTGGGCAAGTAAGCAAAGCTGATGCCGAACATTACAGGAAGTCCGGAACCCAGCTTGCCGCCAATGGGGAATAACTCGATCAGGGTTGTCACTGCGGACATGACCAAGGATACCTGAATGAGCAGAACGCGTTCACTCTGCGGTAATCCAAGCGCGTTGGCAATAATGATCGCCGGGGTAACACAGCCGACGATCATAGCGACTAAGTGTTGCAGCGCCAAGGAGATCGACATTCCAAGGGGCGGAATGCCATTGAGCTGAAAGAGTGCTTCGCGGCTGTAGTTACATTGTTTCATAAATCGTTTCCCTCGCTATCATCTGACTGGCAACAGAGGCGTATTTATTAAAATTTCCCTCATCAAAGCCTGAATTTTTGACAAAATATACAAACTATTATAACCAAAAACCGCAGAAAGTCAACAGTTTGCCCTATAAGGCGCTTTGCGTGAACATCTTATAATGCGAGAACGGCAGCCTTACGCTGGAACTGGCAATTTCCGTTAGTCCGTTTGAGCAATTCGATTCAGGCTTTGAACTTGGGGGTTGTGACTACCTGAGATCCAGAGGATTTGCGATAGATACGCAAGCTGCTCCGGCTGAAAAAGGGCACTGACATGATTTGCATAGAAAAAAGGGGGGAAGAGGGGGGAGAATCCCTACACGATTGACCAATTTTTAAGACTGTACTGATTTGAGCACTATCTGGGCTAAGCCCGGATAGTGCTCTTTGGTTGCGGGCGATTATTTGAGTATTCCGCGCGAGATTGCGCACCTCAACCGCTCAAATTGAGCATCCATTCCGGCGGGATTGAGCACCCTTGCCGCCGCGTTGAGCACTGCGGTAAAAAGTAGATATGCGTCAGATTTCTGGCGTAAATATCTACAAGGAGGTCACCTGTATGACCAATTACCGCGAGATCCTCAGACTCCATAGCCTGGGATTCAACAAGACCGAGATCGCGTCAAGCTGCCGCTGCGCTCGGAACACTGTGGCAGCAACCCTGCAACGGGCGGCGAACTGCGGCCTGCAATGGCCGCTGCCGGAGGAAATGTCGGATAAGCAGCTCTCAGAGCGTCTGTTTCCGTCCAGCACCTCAAAGCCTGTCTACAAGATGCCGGACTACGCCTCTGTCCACAAGGAGCTCCAGCGCAGCGGTGTTACTCTGAACCTGCTATGGCTGGAATACTGCGACCAGTGCCGGGCGGCGGGCGAGGTTCCATACCAATCAACCCAGTTCAACAAGTACTATGCCGACTATCTGGCAAAGGTCAACGCTGCCATGCACCTGAACCACAAACCCGGTGAGGTTATGCAGGTGGACTGGGCCGGCGATACTGCCGCGGTTATTGACACAGACACCGGTGAAATGATCCCAGCCTATGTGTTCGTGGCAACCCTGCCGTACAGCGGCTACAGCTATGTAGAAGCCTTTTTCTCCATGAACCAGGAGTCATGGACCACTGCCCATGTGAATGCCTACAAATACTTCGGCGGTGTCACCCGGATCATCCAGTGCGACAACCTGAAAACCGGCGTGCAAAAGCATGGGAAGGATGAGGTCGTTCTCAACAAATCGTACCAGGAGCTGGCAGAGCATTACGGCACGGCAATTCTGCCTGCCAGAGTCCGCACTCCCAAGGATAAAGCTGCTGTTGAGGGTACCGTCGGTATCATCTCTACCTTCATACTGGCCGCTCTGCGGAACCGCCAGTTTTTGTCTCTATTGGAACTGAACGAGGCGATTTGGGACCGTCTGGAGATGTTCAACCACAAACCTTTCCAGAAAAGGGAGGGCAGTCGGGCCAGCAGCTTTGCGGAAGAAAGGCCCTTTCTGCGCCCTTTGCCGCCCAGACCTTTTGAATTGGCCACCTGGAAAGTGGCAACGGTGGGACCAAATTACCACATTTCTGTGGAGCGTATGAATTATTCTGTTCCCTTTGAATACATCAAGCAGAAGGTAGATGCCCGGTTCACCAAAGCCACGGTAGAGGTTTTCTACGGTGGAAACCGAATCTGTTCCCATCCCAGGCTGTACGGACGGTTTAACCAGTACAGTACGATCCAGGAGCATATGCCGCCAGAGCATCAGAAGTATGTCCAGTGGAATGGTGAACGGTTCATTCACTGGGCCGGTAAAGCCGGCAGCAACACGCAGGTCGCTGTCCAAGCCATTCTCAGCGGCTACAAAGTAGAGCAGCAGGGCTACAAGTCCTGCATGGGTCTGCTGAAGCTGGCAGACAAATACACCCCGGAACGGCTGGAGAATGCCTGCAAACGGGCATTGGAATACACCCCCGCCCTTCTCTCAAGAATATCCAGGCTATTCTGGCATCTGGCCAGGATAAAGCCATCCCTGAGCAGAGTGCGGCTACTGCGTCCTCCTCCCGGTACGGATTCACCCGTGGAGCTGCGTATTACGGAAGGGGGAACAAGTGATGCTGACTGAAACAACGGTATCCAAGCTGCGTGAAATGCGGCTGAGCGTTATGGCCAACGCGCTGAAGGACCAATTTGCCGATCCGCAGTTCCAAAGCATGGCTTTTGAGGACCGGCTCGGTCTTTTGGTGGATGCGGAATGGAATGTCCGAAAGAATAACCATCTGAACAAGCTGATCCGGCAGGCAACCTTCTCGGATCCGGGAGCTTGTCTGGAGAATGTGGAGTATCTGCCCGACAGAGGTCTGAAACAGGAGAAACTGCTGCGGTTCGGCACCTGCAACTATATCCAGGAGCACCACAACATCATCCTGTTGGGTGCCACCGGCAGCGGCAAAACCTATCTCGCCTGCGCTCTGGGCATGGCTGCCGCAAGGCGGTTTTATGCGGTGAAGTACATCCGGCTCCCGGATCTGCTGGTAGAGTTCCAAATTGCCAGGGGTAACGGCACCATCCGCAAGTTCATGGCCCAGTACAGGAAGTACGCTCTGCTCATGATTGACGAATGGCTTCTGTACCCTTTGAAAGAAACGGAAGCCAGGGACTTATTGGAAATCGTGGAGTCCCGGTACAAGCGAAACTCCACGATCTTCTGTTCCCAGTTTGACATTCCGGGCTGGCCGGAAAAGCTGTCTGACCCACTGCTGGCTGATGCCATCTGCGACCGAATTGTTCATGACGCCTACACCATAGTCCTTGGCGGCAAGGAATCCATGCGCAAGCGGAAGGGGCTGCAAGACATCTGACTCCGACCGTATTTATGATACCTTGACAGTTTTGTGCTGTCCATATTCAACCTGAGCGGTGGGACTGCTCAATCCGGGCGGTCCCGTTGCTCAATTCAAGCGGAACCGCTGTTCAATTTCGCCGGTCGAGCTGATTTTGCAGAGCGGCGTACGCAATTATTGAGCGGATACGATAAATTGCAACAAAACGGACAGCTCAACGTACAAATTTGGGAGCTGCCCGCTTTCGATAATAAATCGGTATTTGTGGTAATCTGGACCGAGGCCTAGTTACTTGCTCTTCATATTTGAAAACATTATGCTTTCAATATGATTCCTTTGCTCAATAAAATCTTTATTTGCTTTATCACGCATCTTTTCAGCTTCTCTAACTCTGTCGGCAATTTCCTTTTCCTTTTCAGGTGCCAATCTAGGAATTGGAATTGTCGCAACAAATTCTGGCGTTATATCTATTGCTTCTTTGACTTGCGCAAACGTATACCATTGGCAAAAACGTTTGCGCAAGTTTTCACATTTATCTGTATCACTTTTCGAAACATCAGACCTTGTTGAATGGCATATTTGCAGGTTCAAACTATCGGTGCAATTTTTAGATAAGGACGAGATGGCTGCCGTCCGGCAGGTGCAGAGGCTGTATCTTGCCGCATGGAAGGATACCGGTGAAATCGCGGAGGAGCTGGGTATCCCTGAGGCTCGTGTCAGTCGATATGTTCGCTACAACACCCATTTCCTCGGTGTGCATGATCTTGTCCCGGAGGGCTATGACGGCGATCCCTATGAGCGGCTGATGCCGGGGATGCTCACCGATTCGGCGGAGCGGGCCGTGTACCACAAGGTCTGTATCGAGCTCCTTCGGAAGCTGTTCGATACCCTGTCGAAGAAGGACAGGGACATTCTCGGCAAGACCTGCGGCGTGTTCGGATACCCGGAGGCAACTTTGAAAGAAATCGGGATGTATCACATGATGAAGGAGTCCGCCGTGGAGAAGGCAAAGAACCGCGCGGTCGAGAAGCTGAGAGAAGCCTATCCCGGCAGCAGACTTCAGGTGTGGAGGGCTGTTCATCGTATGTTGCGGAGGCCGGTTCTGCCGCCGACGGACGACAGTGAGCTGCGGCGCAATTTCCCACAGTATGTCCGCGCCTTGGCGGAGGTCTATGGCGTGCTGAGCGAAGCCGCATAAATAATATTTCTACATGAGTGGACGATATTGAGACAGTAGAATGGTTTTCAAACAAGCTTTAGGAATTCGGTTGACGACTGGCAATTCTTATAACCGCAGGCCCTTGATATCCTTGATGCGCGAGAGGATCATATTGCAGCTGCAGCTGACCACCCCGGGCAAGGCGTCGATGACCGTATGCAGAAAAACCTCCATTTCTTCGGCGGAGGCGGCTACGGCGTGGACGTGCAGCTTGTCTTTCCCGGTCACACGGTAGATCTGCGTGACCGTATCATGCTGATTCAGTATCTCTGTGACCTCCGCCAGACAGCTTGGCGTTGTTTCGATCTCAAAATAGCAGGATACCGCTCCGCTGATCTTCTGGGGATTGATAACGGTCGTGTATTCCTCGATAATGCCCTTCTGCTCCAGAGCCTGTATCCGGGCCTTTACCGCAACTCTTGAGATACCGATCTTCTCTCCAATATCAGAATAGGAAATGCGTGCGTTTTCTATCAGCAGTCCGACGATTTGCTGATCCAAGCCGTCCAGCCCATCCAAATACATACTGCGTCCTCCATAAATCATGGTCTTTTCCCTTTATGATAGCATTGCTTCTTCAAAAAGTAAACGCAATATTGACAGGGCGTCCTAAAAGCTCTACAATACTTCCAAAATGCAATTTACAACTTACACTTTGGAGACACGCTATGAATCGGGATCTAACAAGGGGACCTGTCATGAAGTCCATGCTGCTGTTCGCCATCCCCATGATTTTAGGGGATCTATTGCAGCAGTGCTATAACATCGCCGACACGCTGATCGTCGGGCAATTTCTTGGCCGGAATGCGCTTGCGGCGGTCGGCTCGGCCTTTACACTGATGACCTTTCTGACTTCCATCATCCTTGGCCTGTGCATGGGGAGCGGCGCGCTGTTTTCCATGCGCTTCGGACAGCGGGATGAGAAGGCCCTTTGCGAGAACCTCTGCGCCTCGTTTTTCTTCATTGCATTTGTCACGGCGCTTTTGAATGTTCTGACATTCATCTGTCTGGATGGGCTTCGCACCTTCCTCCGGGTTCCCGCCGAGGTGTGGGGCGATATGCGTGAATACCTGTTTGTGATTTTCATGGGCATTCCCGCCGTGTTCCTTTATAACTACTTTGCCTCTTTCCTGCGGGCGATCGGCAATTCCGTTATTCCGCTGGGCTTTTTGGCGATTTCTGCTGCACTGAATATCGCCCTCGATCTCTGGTTTGTCATCGGACTAAGAAGGGGCGTTGCCGGAGCTGCGGAGGCGACGGTGATCGCCCAGTATGTCTCAGGCGTCGGCATCGCTGTTTTCACCCTTGCACGCTTCCCGCAGGTGCGCTCGATCTGGAAAGCTCGCTGTCTGCGGCGGGAACGCATCCGTGAGATCGTTTCCTTCTCCACGCTGACCTGCGTGCAGCAATCGGTCATGAACCTCGGTATTCTTATGGTGCAGGGACTGGTCAACAGCTTCGGCCCCGTTGTGATGGCCGCCTTTGCCGCCGCTGTAAAAATCGACGCCTTTGCCTATATGCCGGTACAGGACTTCGGCAACGCCTTTTCCACCTTTATCGCGCAGAATTACGGTGCAAAAGAGAGTACGCGGATACGTTCGGGGCTAAAAAGCGCCGTGTGCATTTCCATGGTCTTCTGCGTGGTCATATCCACGCTTGTCTGCGCATTTGCAAGGCCCCTTATGGCAATTTTTGTGGATGCCGGAGATGCCGAGGTCATTCTGGAAGGGGTGCGGTATCTTCGCATCGAGGGCGCGTTTTACTGCGGCATCGGCTGCCTGTTCCTGCTCTATGGCTTATACCGTGCGTTGGGAAAGCCGGGCATGAGCGTTGTCCTGACCGTCATTTCGTTAGGCACCCGTGTCGCGCTGGCCTATCTGCTGTCTGCGATCCCCGCCGTCGGCGTCATCGGCATCTGGTGGTCGGTTCCGATCGGCTGGGGCCTGGCGGATTTAGCCGGGCTGCTCTATTACAAGGCAAAAAAGCAGGAATTACTGTTTTGATCCAATGAAAGAAATGGCAAAGGAAGCGGACACCCAACAAGGACGCAGACGAAGGCCAATGGTCCAGAGTCACCGGCATGATCGCCAGTAAATGAAACCTGATTTTCATTTTCATCGAGAAGCGGCGTTCCTCATGCTTGCAACGCTCGGATATGTATCAGAGAGCGGGGAGGACACGGTCAAGACCCATATCAGCCGTCTGCGGAACCGGCTGAAGGACGTGGACGACTTTCAGATCATCACCATCAAGGGACTGGGATATAAGGCGGAACTTGTGAAGGAGAAAGAGCGGTGAAAAGGAAACATTCCAAATACCGGAAAATATGGCTGCTGTGGGTGGCGATGGAAGGGCTGGTAGCTACACCTTCGCCATTATGAATTCATTTCTGCTGCTGCGTTATCTCTATTTTTCCCACGGCACCGCCATACCGGAAGCGTCTGTCAGTGCTGCCGGATCTGTGCTCTCCGCCGTGTACCTGCCGCTTTTGATCACGCTGATCCTGATGACCGGGTTTCTGGAGCATAAGCTCAGCGCCAATGTGACAAACTTGATGGACGGACTTCGCGCCGTGGCGGGAGGAGACTATTCCGTCCGTCTGAAAACAGATAAGCATCAGCTGTTGGACGATCTGTGTGAGGATTTCAACCGCATGACGGAGGAATTGCAAAGCGTCCGCACCTTGCGGGAGGACTTTGTCAACAGCTATTCCCATGAATTCAAGACGCCGATCACCGCCATCAAGGGCTTTGCGGAGCTGCTTTCCGAGCCGGATCTTACCGAGGAGGAGCGGCAGCAGTATCTGCGGATCATTCAGGACGAGTCCGCCCGTCTGGCGGAACTGACCAACCGGACGCTGCTGCTGACAAAATTGCAGTCCCAGCGGTTTTTGCCGGATCAAACCACGTTTTCTCTGGATGAGCAGATCCGTCGGTGCGCCATCCTCTGTGCCCATAGCTGGGAGGAAAAGCGCCTGACCTTTTCCGCAGAGTTGGAAACCGTGGACTGCACCGGCAGCGAGGAACTGCTGCGGCAAGTGTGGCTCAACCTTTTGAACAACGCCATCCGCTATACCAAGCCGGGGGGCGAGATCGGCGTGGAACTGAAGCGGACGGGAAGGGAAGCCGCCGTCCGGGTGTGGGACACCGGCGCGGGTATGACGGCGGAGGTCCAGGCCCACATTTTTGAAAAGTACTACCAGGGAGACCCCAGCGAAAAGAAGCAGGGACTGGGCCTGGGACTTTCCATCGTCCACCGGATCATGGAACTGTCCGGGGGACGCATTGAGGTGGCCAGCCAGCCCCAGCAGGGCAGCAGCTTTACCGTTTATCTGCCGCTGAACCAAAAGGGAGCGTGACGCGGTGGGCCTGCCATGCAGAACGCTTATTTTGCCTTCCGTATTGACCGAAAACAGCGCAGCCCAGCAAAACTCCAAGGGAGGACGATCATGATCGAAAACCAAAACTCATATCCCATGAACCTGCTTGTCACGCTGGATCGGAATTACGTTCCTCAGCTGAATGTCATGTTGTTTTCCGCGCTCCAAAGTGACCCCGCCGCATTTTTTGACGTATATATCCTGCATGACGAGGGGCTGTCAGCCTCCGATTTAACGGCGACCCGGGCGCTGCTGGGGCAGCGGGGCGGGCTGCATCTGATCCGTGTGGACGAAAGCGGGCTGACGGACGCGCCAACGTCGGACCGGTATCCGAAGGCGATCTACTACCGGATCTTTGCCGCGAAATATCTGCCGCATACGCTGGACCGGGTACTATATCTCGACCCGGATCTTATTGTGCGGAAAAGTCTGCGGACGTTATATGAACTGCCTATGGACGCAGCCTTCTTTGCCGCGGCCTCCCACATCAGGGCCTTTCTGCACCGTTTCAACGAACTGCGCCTCGGCATGGGAGAGGATGACCCCTATATCAACTCCGGCGTCATGCTGATGAATCTGGAAGCCTTGCGGGCAAAGCAGGACACACAGGCGGTATTTGACTATATGGAACGCCACAAAGGACGGCTCATGCTGCCGGATCAGGACATCATCAGCGCCTTGTACGGACAAAGCATCATCCCGCTGGACCCGATCCAATATAACATGACGGAAAAGCTCTTCACCCTTCACCGGTTCAACGGGGATGGCATGACGCTGGACGATGTGCGGCAGCGCTCGGCTGTCATCCACTACTGCGGGCGGAATAAGCCGTGGAAGCCCGGATACGTCGGTGAATTGGACGTGTTCTACAACGAAACCGTTTCTCAAATGGAGAAGGACTTGCCATAAAAGTATCAGCAGCCTTACCGGTGTTCCGGCAAGGCTGCTGTTGGCTATATTTGATTGGAGCATCGTCACGCAGATAAACTTGGGATCAAAGAAAAATAAGTCGAGGGAAATTCCCTCGACTTATTTTCCGTGCCCTGCACCGTCCGGCTTGCCCCATAGATTACATTGTGTACCTATGAACATAAAGCGTTGTGGTTTTAAGGTTTTTTGGCGGAGAAATTTTCCCGTGCGTTCAACACAAATTCAACACAAAAGCAACTTTGTGCAATTTGCCACATATAAGAAAAAACCTCGAAACCATTATGGCTTCAAGGTTTTTCTTGGTGGAGAATAGCGGGATCGAACCGCTGACCTCTTGACTGCCAGAATTTAACTTTTTTCGGAGTGTGCATAATGTACAGCTTTTTTAAAAAATATAGAAGAAAAATTCAGACCAAAACAGAGAAAATATTTCTATATTTTCTGAGTAGTATTTTCTGTTTCAACATGACCGATTGTATACCGTGCTTTCTGATTTATAAGGAGTTCAAATCAGGACCGTTTTTTGAGAGAGACCTTCTGCAAAATCATAGTAATTCCAGACTTTTCGGGTATTCCATATTGTCGAAACTTGTGATTTCTTCATGCAGAATGCACGAACCAAAACTGTGATTTCGGATACTACTGTGTAGGGACAAAAGCTGTGATTTCGTTGCCGTGGGTGCTCGACGAAACCTGCGATTCTGTCATGTAGAATGCGGGCTTTTTCTGGATAAAACCTGTGATTCTGTCATATAGAATGCAAGCTTTTTGAGGGATGAAACCTGTGATTCCGTTATTCGACTGTCACGGAAAATGTAAGGAAAAAGTGGGGTGGGACCTGTGATTTCGCAACTTTTGTGCGCACAGCTTTCTGTCTAATCATACCTGTTCTTTAAAATCTAATTTTTGCCCCCACCGATCCTGCAAGCAGGAAGAACGTTGGAACAACTGAACCGACGAAGAAGGAGGGTGAGGAGAGAAACTGAACAGACGCGTCGGTTATGGCAGACGCCATCTACGGCGGCGCAACCATAGAAGCCACCCAAAATGATATGGTGAGACAGCTGCAAAGCACCATGAAAGGGTATCAGCGGCAGTTGTCTCATGACGGCGTGTATGCCGTGGCGACACTCATGGCAAACGATGATTCGCAGCGAGAGAATCCCGGTCAGGAAGATGGCGAGGAAGGAACTCTTGAAAAGACGGAACAGCCGAGAAAATGCTACATTTTCTGCCCGGAAAGAGACCGTGTGCGGTTATTTGAGGAGTTGGATCACAAAACGGCGGCGCCACTCATTCCTGCGTTTCGGGACTATGTACTTGCTTCGCTCCAAAAGCGAGGCAATCTCCGGCAGTTGGAGGTCATCCCGCAAAAGGAGCGGATCGACGCATGGACGCTGGATCTGGAACCGGATGATAAGAATGTCATAGAGGTACTGGAGGAGGGGCTGAAGGCCGGGACCATTCAGATCCCCGGCGCTGTACCCGGCGCCCCGGACGGGTTTGACGAGGTCAACAATGTCACAGGGTATCTCAATACCTTCGGCGTGACCGTCGCTGACCGTATCCGCGATCAGTTCGTGCCCATCTTCGATCCAGCCAGAGAGCCGCTTTCGGATGAAGTACTCAGAATCAATGACTATATCATGCAAAAGGCCGGCTATTCCCTCTATGACGCCCAGCTTGCGGTGGCGGAGGCTGTCAAGCGACAGCTTGACCGCAAGAAAACTGCGCTTATCATTGCGGAATGCGGTTCGGGCAAAACAAAAATCGGCTCAACTGCCCTCGGCGCATTGCATGGCTTATGGGCTGCACAGAAAAAGGACGGCAGAGGGAAGTCTTTCGGCATTGTCATGTGCCCGTCTCATGTCACGCAAAAATGGGCGCGAGAGATTGGGGAAACGCTTCCGAACACCTATGCTAGCATGCTCTTCTTGCCATTGCAACATAACTGAAAGGCTGTTTTTTATGAAGGCGCATGATGACATGGTCTTGCTCAATATAAATCAAATAGAAACGATATTGACAGAGAGGAGTATCAGGTATATACTAACATCACAACTGCAGTTAAGGCACTCTAACTTCATAACTTTTAAAGTTACCGGTTAACTTAAAAACCGGTTTTTGAATCCATGGGAGTTAGAGTACTTTAACTGATATTGCTTTTCAAGGAGGGCCTTTATGCAAAAAACTCTTTTCCGTCGCATCGGCAGTGGACTTTTGTCCTTGCTGATGATGTCAACACTTGCGATTTCGCCGACATTGGCAGCAGACAGCAGATCCGAATCGGCTGCGGTGAGTACCCAGGCCGCCAGTGATTTTACGATTACACCTGTGGGCACCGTGACGGCGGACAGTACACAGGTTACGCTGCGCATTGACTGTGCAGACACGGAAGTATCCACGGTGAATGTATTTCTTCTGCCGGTAAATACATACGGGTACGATGAGGACAACCCTATTGCAAAAAAATGGAGTGCGGCAATAGGGGATGTGACGCTGGATGTTTCTGCCGGAAAGCTGACAGCGGGAAGCCAGTTCTGCGTGAAGCTGATCTATACCAAAGATAACGATGTGCGGGAGGTATTCAGCGAGTATTTTACCGTTGCGGCTGCCGGGGAAAAGACGCGGGAGGAGATGATTGCCAACACCTCTGCGGTGCTGCTGCAAAACGGGAAAACCCGCACCGAACCATTTAAGCAGAATGCAAATTCCGTAGATGTTCAGGTGGAGCTGGACGACTCTGTGGAAAGCTGCTACATGACGGTGTATGCCTACATCGGCACGGCGGGGTTTGACCCGGATAACAGTACTTCCAGCTTTGTTTTATGGAAGGGACAGGTCAAAACTGGCACGATAACCTGCCCGTTTAACGCCGATGTGGCGCTGAAGGTGGGCTACAAGATCATTGCCTGCGTCAACACCCCGGCGGGCAAGGACGCCGAGGGCAGCACCAACTATGCCTATGTAAAGTCTCAGGCATTGGAAGTGGTGGATAAGAACGGCCAGGGTTTCCAGCCTTACACTTATCCGAACATTACCATTGACGAAGAGACTTTGGAACCGGGAGCCACTACGCTGCACATCTCCATGACCGGTGACCAGCGGATTTTTAATGCGGCGGCAGCCGGAAAAATCGACATCAACTACACCATCGGCATGTACCCGGCGGGAGACGAATTCCAGATTGAGGACGGCAGCACCATCACTCTGGTTCAGCTGGGGAAAACCACCGAATCCATCACGCACCAGGAAGTCACGCTGTCCCAGCCCCTAAAGGCGGGCTGGCGCGTCCGTGCTGTGGCCTACTGGGACGGATGTCCGGAACTGTTTATTGCCAGAAGCAATGACTATCAGCTGGGGCAGGCGGACGACTCCGTTCTGGTTTCCGGCACCGCGGAGGAGAACATCCCCACGGCGGCCATTCAGGGAACGCCCAAGGCGGGGGATACCAGCGTAACCGTGACGCTGGGTGGCAAGATTCCGGACGGCGCAGTGCTGATTCTCCGCAGCTATGATGCTGACGAAACGAAATTTGAAACCTCCGGCGGCGTACGGGCGGCAACGCAGGCTAACGCCGAAGCAAAAACTTACGTTCTGTCTTCGGCAGAAGCTGCAATGACGGCAGGCCGGAAGCTGGTAGCGCTGGTACTGAGCAGCGGAACTGTGATTGCCCAGTCCCAGCCGGTGGTCATTACCGCGGCTCAGACGCCCGGAGAGGAGACAACCGTCACCCTGTTGGAGAGCAGCTACACTACAACCTCCACCCAGGCCACGGTAAAGGTAACGGGCGCGGAGAAATTTGTGGGCGGCAGCTTGTTCGTAACCACCGGCTTGCCCATTACGGAGAACGATGACAGCCGCACCAAGCTGGGGCGGGTGGACTTCACCGGCGCGGGTGAATATACGGTGCCCTTCACCTTGAACACCGGCGATCTGAAGGAGGGGCAGACCGTTCAGGCGTACCTCTACAAATATGACAGCAACACAGAAAAACAGAGCTTCCAGTACAGCGACGCCGTGACGGTTACGGCGTCCTCCGGCGAAAAAACGCCGGAGGAAATTCTCAAGAACACCACTGCTACCCTGATGAAAAACGGAGCGGTGCGGGCGGAGAACTTCAAACAGAGCGAAAAGTCTGTGGATGTAAAGGTCACGCTGGATTCCTCGCTGAATCAGTGCTACATGACAATCTTTGCCTATTCGTCCAACACCACCTTTGACCCGGACAGTTCCTACAACAAGCGTCTGTGGACAGGATATGTAAAGAATGGTCAAACAGTGACCTGTGAGTTCAATCAGGAATTGCCTCTTTACTACAATGTGATTGCCTGCCTGAATGTGCCGGTGGGGGAGGACTTTTACCGGCCCTCCAACTCCCAGGCGCTGGAGGTGACGGATGACAGCGGAGAGGGCTTCCGGGACTATACCTATCCCGATGCCTCCATCGTGGAAACCACGCTGGACCCGGGGGCTACCAAGCTGCACATCAACCTGACCGGCGATGAGCGGCTGTTCCAGGCGGCCAAAGAGGGAAAGACTTCTCTTACCGTTGCGGTGGCGCAATATCCCAATGACGGCACCACCTTTGACTTTGAAGGGGAAAAGCAGATTTCCCTGGCCTCCAACCTGATCTTCACGGAGCCACAGAAGAACTATGAGGTGACGCTGTCTCAGTCCCTGAAGGCGGGGTGGCGTGTCCGCGCCGTGGTCTACTGGCAGCAGAACGAGAGCATCTTCCTGCCCAAGGGCAACGACTACGAAGCCATGTTCCAGCGCCCGGATGACTCGGTGCTGGTTTCCGGCACACCGGAGGAAGATATCCCCGCAGTGTCCGTTCAGGGAACGCCCAAGGCTGGCGACACCAGCGTGACCGTACAGCTGGGCGGCAAAATTCCGGACGGCACCTACATCGTGCTGAAAAAATATGATGCAGGTACGGCGGACGCGGACTGTGTGCTGAGCGGTGGCACATTCCTGGCCAACAGGAGCGCTTCCGCCGCAGGCGAGCAGACACTGACATTCTCTGATGCGCTGACCGCCGGAGAAAAACTGGCGGCATTCCTGACCAACAACGGCCAACTGGCAAAGTCCCAGCCGGTAACGGTGGCCGCAGCCCAGATGACCCCGCTGTTTACCATCACGCCCAAGGGGGCTTTGACGGCGGACAGCACCCAGATCACCTTTACCGTGACCAGCAGCGATCCCAGCATCACCTCCGTGGGCGCCTTCCTGTGCCCGGTGGAAAACGGCAGTGTGGACAGCGATGATTGGATTGTCAGCAAGACAGGTCAGACGATAGGCGACATTACGCTGGACATTCCGAAAGGAAAGCTGAAAGACGGCGCTGTGGTCCGGCTGATTCTGAATTATGAAAAAGGCGGCGATTATTCCTTCTATTTTGGGACGGAAGCAAACAACATCACCGTGGGCACTCAGGTTCCTGCGGAAGATTCCGTGGTGCTGAACGAAAGTACGTTTACCACGGATGCCACTCAAGCCACCGTGACCGTGACGGGCTGCGACAGCTTTCGGGGCGGTTATCTGATCCTGACCACGGGCAGAGCCAGTAGCAATGATGATGCAGATAGCCGCAACCGTCTGGGCAGCGTGACCTTTGCCGGCCCCGGAACCTATACGGTACCCTTCGGCAACAACCACGTCAAACTGATTTCTGGTAATACAATTCAGGCCCATCTTTATAAGCTTGATGATAAGGACAGAACCTATTACAAGTACAGCAACGCAGTTGGGATTACCTCCGGCTCTCAGCCGGCGGTGAAACCGGAGGTGTCCATTGCCACGGACAGTATCACGGCCGACCGCACCAACGTTTGGGTGCAGGCCAGCTTTGACGGTGCCCTGACCGGCACACTGAAGCTGTATACCTACACCGGCGAAACCTTCGCGGAGGATGCGGCGAAGGAAATCTATTCCGGCAAAATCTCTTCCAGTTCCAGCAGCCAGAAGATTACCTTCGGCAGCGGAAAGCTGACGGCGGGACAGAAACTGATTGCCGTCCTCACCCTGTCTGATGGCACCAGCGTCAACTCTACTGCTAAGACCGTGCAGGCCGCCCCGGAGAAAATCAAGCCGGCGGTGCAGCTTGTCACGAAAAAGGTCACGGCGGGCATGACGAAACTCTATGCTGCCATGACCATTGACAGCAGCGTCAACAACGCCAGCTATACGATCTACCAGTTTACCGGGGACACTCTGGATATTTCCACCGCCACGGTCCTCAGCAGCGGGACGTTGTATCGCAGCCAGAGCAAGGAAACGGTACCTCTGGGCAGAGGTAAGCTGATTCCCGGCGCTAAGCTACAGATCGTACTGACCGCCGACGGCGTGGAAGCCCGGTCGGATGTTCTGACCGTGGAGCCGTCTCCCGATTGGGGAACGCCCTATGCCGCATTCAATGTGTCAGCGGTGAAAGCCGATGCCAAGAGCGTCAGCGTACAGATTGACTACGCGGATGAATACGTTGCCATGGGAACGGACTTTTACTGCGATGTAACCATCTATCAGTTCCCCGGCAGCTACAGCGACGCGGAGTTTGAAAGCAAGGAATTGTGGGAAAATCTGACCCTGACCCAGCGGGTGGGGCAGATCAACTCCAACTTTGGCGATACTACCCGGGGCGCGGAACTGACCGTTCCCATTAAGGACAGTGCGGTGCTGAACGCCGGTAACCGGCTGATTATCAAGCTGCGCCTGCCTCACACGGAATGGGAAGGAGAGGAGGTGGACTATCTGTCCGCATCGGTTCCCGTTGTGGGAGAAAACGAAACGGTGCCCGACGCGAAGGTGGTGCTCTACAACCTGGGGGAGGACACCTCTCGCGGTGCCCGGGTGCGGGCGATTCTGGCGAAATTGAATATCCCGGCGGAAACCGTCACTGCGGAGCAGCTGAATGAGACAGTGGGCCATTTGGCCGGGCTGGATGGCTATGAAGCTGCCAGCGAGAAGTACACCGGCACGGTGCCGGATACGGAGTTCATGCTGCTGTGCAACCTGCCGGAGGCCCTGCTGGACAAGTTCCTGGACGCCATGCAGACAGATGGCCTGCGTATTGACCACAAGGCCGTGGTAACGGCGTATAACCGGGATATGAAACTCCATGAACTGATGGGAGACATTTCCGAGGAACACGACGTGTTCCAGGCCCTGCTGGAACTGGACCGGCTGATCGCGCAGGCGGAGAAGCTGGAGGAAAGCACCTATGGTTCCGCCCCCAACTGGGAGAAATTCCAAGCGGCTTTGAGCAGCGCCAAGCAGACGCTCTCTTCTCAGGAACCCACGCTGGAACAGCTGCAGACGGCCGGGGGCACCCTGAAAAACGAGTACCTGACGCTGACGGGAATGAAGGAGATGCAGGGCGATCTCGTCATTGTGCTGACCCAGGCAGCAGACGGCACCTATACCCTGCGGGCTGAATTGAAGAATGGGCTTGCGGATGTGGCGTATCAGTATGCGTGGAGCAACGGTGCCCAGAACGCGGAGATTACCGGCGTGACGGCGGAACAGCTGCATACGCTCCAAGTTACGGTATCTGCGGACAATCTGCTGGGCAGCCGCACAGCGCAGCTGCAAGTGCCTTACTCTCCTGCGGCAATGGCTGCGACCACTTCGAATGCGATTACCTTGCGCTGGAATACACCTGCGGACGAAGAAAACCGTCCTGCGGCGAAAACTATGACAGTGGGCCTCTATCAGGGCGACAAACTGATCAAGGAGCAGACGGCTGACGCGGCGACTGGCAGCATAACCCTGACTGGCCTGAGCGCCAATACCGCCTATACGCTGCGAATTGCGGCTGTTAGCCCAGTTGGGCACAGCGATACGCAGGTATTGGGCGTATCGACTGCAAAGAGGTCTTCCGGCGGCAGTTCCTCCTCCGGCTCTTCCGGCAGCAGCTACGCCGTGTCCACCCCCAGCGCCAAGAACGGCGATGTGATCGTCAGCCCCAAGAACGCCTCCAAGGGCGACCGGGTGACCGTCACCGTCAAGCCTGACAGCGGCTACGAGGTCGGCTCCGTCACCGTGCTGGACAGCAAGGGCAATGAACTGAAACTCACCGACAAGGGCAATGGCAAGTACACCTTCACCATGCCCGGCGGCAAGGTGGAGGTCAAGGCGACCTTCGTCAAGGCGGGGGAGACCAGCCCCTTCGTTGACGTGCCCACCGACTCCTATTATTTTGACGCCGTGAAGTGGGCCCAGAAGCTGGGCATCACCAACGGCAAGACCGATGCCCTGTTCGGCTCCAGCGATCCCTGCACCCGTGGCCAGATCGTGACCTTCCTGTGGCGTGCCGCCGGTTCTCCCGCCCCCAAGGGCACGGCCAAGGTCCCCGCTGACGTGCTCCCCGGCAGCTATTGCTATGACGCGGTGGCATGGGCCATTGAAAACGGCGTGACCAACGGCTTTGCCGACGGCACCTTCGGCGTCAACAACACCTGCACCCGCGGCCAGAGCGTGACATTCCTGTACCGCGCCATAGGCACCGCTCCCACCACGGTGAACGGTTTCACCGACGTGGCAGCCGGCGACTTCTACGCCGAGGCTGTGGCCTGGGCCGTGGAAAACGGCGTGACCAACGGCACAACGGACTCCACGTTCAGCCCCAGCAACGGCTGTACCCGGGCCCAGATTGTGACCTTCCTGTTCCGCACGTACAATCAGTAAGACGGGGATACGGACAAATAGTTTAAAATAACTGATTTTCAGTGGCTAAGCAGTGGTGTAGGCGTCCATTCGTATGGATGCCTACACCACAAGTTTTATACCTCAAATCTCTTGCAAAACAGAAAGAGTCATGATATAACATGACCAGAAGAACCGAAATGGTCATTTGGAGGATGAGCGAGCTTGGCTTTTACCGACTATGAAACAGAACAGCTTCACAAGGCGCTGCTGAAGGAAACAAGACGCTGCGCCGTCA
>ULYD01070942.1_pt1 | contig 27273 bp, 24 predicted proteins | sample 1961831 | NCBI WGS metagenome assembly ULYD01 (sample SAMEA4835854, study PRJEB28245) | human gut metagenome | biome: gut microbiome; material: fecal sample | place: Denmark | collected 2008 | reverse complement strand
TACATGCCATTGTTGAAAGCAACCGCACACGTAAGGACTTCATCGCCGACCAAGTGTTGAAGATGGCTGGCGCTTATGAGGCAAACGGCTGCTATGAAGAATCCAAGGAAAAGGAAACCGTAATCGGTGTTTACCGCCTTACGATGAAGTCAAACAGCGACAACTTCCGCCAGAGTTCAATACAGGGCGTAATGAAGCGAATAAAGGCAAAGGGTGCGACGGTAGTCATCTACGAGCCAACGCTCGAAAGCGGCAGCACGTTCTTTGGATCTAAGGTAGTTAACGACATGGACGAATTCAAGTCGATGTCCAAGGCTATCATTGCCAACAGATACGACAGTTGCCTTGACGATGTAAAAGAAAAAGTTTACACCCGCGACCTGTTCCGCCGCGACTGATACACAAAATCTAAAATACGGATAATTATGTTGGATTATAATATAGACCTTTCAGGCAAGACCATTCTTGTTACAGGCGCAGCCGGATTTATCGGCAGCAGCCTTTGTGCCAGATTGCTTTCATCAGTAAACGGCGTAAAAGTAGTCGGCATAGACAACATAAACGACTATTATGACGTACGCATAAAAGAAGAACGCCTTAAAAAGCTCGAAGCATGCACAGGCTTCACATTCATCAGGGGAGACATTTCGGATAAATGTGCCGTTGATGCACTGTTTGCCGAATACAGGCCTCAGGTGGTAGTCAATCTTGCCGCACAGGCAGGTGTCCGTTACAGCATAAGCAATCCCGGCGCATACGTGTCAAGCAATCTCATAGGCTTTTACAACATCCTTGAGGCATGCCGTCACAGCTACGACAATGGTGACGGCGTCGAACATCTTGTCTACGCCAGCTCAAGCAGCGTCTACGGCTCCAACAAGAAAGTTCCCTACAGTACGGACGACAAGGTGGACAATCCTGTAAGTCTCTATGCAGCCACAAAGAAGAGTAACGAGCTCATGGCCCATGCGTACAGCAAGCTGTATGACATCCCGTCTACAGGCTTGCGCTTCTTCACGGTCTATGGCCCTGCAGGAAGGCCTGACATGGCATATTTCGGATTTACAGACAAGCTTGTGTCCGGCAAGACAATACAGATATTCAATTACGGACATTGCAAGCGTGACTTTACATATATAGATGACATCGTGGAGGGCATCTGCAGGGTGATGCGCCATGCTCCTGAAAGAAAGACCGGTGATGACGGACTGCCGGTTCCTCCATACAGCCTGTATAACATAGGCAACAGCCATCCCGAAAATCTTCTTGACTTTGTAACAATTCTTCAGGAAGAACTTGTACGTGCCGGTGTGCTGCCAGAAGACTATGATTTTGATGCCCACAGGCAGCTCGTGCCCATGCAGGCCGGGGACGTGCCGGTGACTTATGCAGACACGGCTCCGCTGGAGCGCGACTTCGGATTCAAGCCTTCCACATCACTCCGTGACGGCATACGGCATTTTGCCGAATGGTATGCCGGCTATTATGGAACATGCAGAAAATAAATACATAATGGAATATAAGTATCATATATTTGCCCCTTACCGTGTATGTCCTCTCGGAGCGCACGTCGACCATCAGCATGGCATCGTGACAGGCTTCGCCATTGACAAGGGCGTCGATCTCTGGTTCACGCCCTCGGATGACGGACACGTACATTTGGAGTCGCTCACGTTTGAGGGTACTGTAGACTTTAATCTCGCCCAGGCGTCACAGGTCAAGGAGCATCACTGGGGCGATTATGCACGCGGTGCGAAATATGCCCTGCGCAAACGCTTTACGCTGAAATACGGAATAGAAGGCGTCGTAAAAGGCTCTCTCCCCGTTGGCGGCCTCTCCTCAAGCGCAGCCGTGCTTATAGCCTACGTCATGGCCTTTGCCAAGGCCAACGACATAGACCTGACACCTATGGAGGTTGTAAAAATAGCTTCCGAGGCTGAGCGCGAATACATCGGTCTTAACAACGGTATTCTGGACCAGTCGTGCATAGCCCTTGGACGTAAGGACGGACTGCTGTTTCTCGACTGTGACAGCGATGAGTACCGCGTGATCAGGCGTAACCCCGACATGCCTGACTTTGAGATAGGCATCTTCTTCTCAGGCCTTACACGCAGCCTTGTAGGCAGCGACTACAATCTGAGGGTATTTGAGTGCAAGACCGCGGCATGGAACATGCTTGCATACCGTGACCAGCCGTTAAGGCCGTTTGACAGGACATTCCTTCGTGACATCCCAAAATCTGTTTTTGATGAGACACGTGAGGTGATGCCGAAGCGTTTTGCGCGCCGAGCCGAACATTTCTACAGCGAGTACCGCCGTGTACGCCAGGGTGTGACGGCATGGGAAAGCGGCAACCTGCAGCTGTTCGGCAGGCTGTGCTTTGACAGCTGTGAGAGCAGCATACATAATTACGAATGCGGTTCGCCTGAGCTTATTGCCATATATGACATCATGCGTACGCTGCCCGGTGTCTATGGCGGACGCTTTTCCGGCGCAGGCTTCAAGGGAGCGTGCATGGCATTGGTTGATCCTGAATACAAGAAGGATATCGAGGCAGAGCTGACGCGCCGTTACCTGGAGCGCTTCCCGGAATATGAAAAGACATTCAGGGTATATTTCGTAAAGCCGGATGACGGAGCCCGGTTTATCAAATAATTAAAAACGACAAACTACAGATGAAAAATATAGTAATAGCAGCCGGATATGCAACGAGACTTTATCCGCTGACAGAGAATTTTCCGAAACCGCTGTTGGAAATAGGCAACAGCACTATCTTAGGCAGACTGCTTGACGATATTGACAAGATTGATGATATTGACGGTCATATCATCGTAACGAACCATAAGTTTGCAGGCCATTTTGAGAAGTGGGCGGCTGAGCATAAAATGTCAAAGCCTGTAAGAATTATTGACGACGGGACAGAGACTAACGAGACACGTCTTGGAGCCGTTAAGGATTTGCTTCTGGCCATAGACAGTTGCAATGTAGATGACGATATGATGGTCGTGGCGGCAGACAACATACTCGACTTCTCGCTGCAGAGCTTTGTAGACTTCTTCAAGGAGAAAGGCACGTCGGTGATAATGTGCCATAACGAGCCTGAACTGAAGAAGCTGCAGCGCACGGGAGTGATTGCCGTTGATGAAAACATGAAAGTGCTGGAAATGCAGGAGAAGCCGGAAAAGCCTGTATCAAACTGGGCCGTACCTCCATTCTACATCTACAGCAAGAAGGATTTGCCGCTAATCAAAGACTGCATGAACCACGGCTGTGGCTTTGATGCTCCGGGTAATCTTGCTCATTACCTGTGTGAGAACACAGATATGCATGCTTGGGTTATGCCAGGGAATAGGTTTGATATAGGTAGCCTCGATAGTTATGAAGAGGCAAAAATTAAATATAACAAGCTATAATGATGCCTAAAATCAAAATTTACATAGAAGTAGAACAAAAAACTTTTATTTAAAATTATATATTATATGTTGTGACAAGCTATAAAAGGATTTTTATATATTAAGCCACGTGAGAATCTTTTATAATTTATTTATTAATATAATAAGTTTATATAGGAATGAGTTTAGCTAGCAAAATATATAGTATTAAATGTAAATTATATACTTTTTTAGTAATACCACATATTTTAGCCTTTGTTTTAACAGGCAGAGGCAAATCTTTCAAATATGATTTATTATGTATGTTTGGAAAATGTGATATTAAAACTTTTATATCCATTTTGTATGGAAAAAAATACATGCGAAATTTATTTTATTACAGAATGGGATACACATTCTTTGAGATATTTTCTTTTCTATGTCCACCAGACAAAACTCTTCATATAATGGGATGTGGAAAAATAGGAAAAAGATGTTTTTTACAACATTCTCAAAATACTTTTTTAAATGCAGAATCAATAGGTGATGATTTTTATTGTTTACATAATGTTACAATTGGTAATGATAAAATAAAAGGTAGACCAACAATAGGTAATAATGTGTCAATATATACAGGTGCAGTGGTCGTTGGGCACATTACAATTGGAAATAATGTTACAATAGCAGCAAATGCGGTTGTAAGAAATAATATACCAAATAACGTTTTAGTTGCAGGTGTTCCTGCAAAGATAGTTAAATATATAAAATGACAAGATTAGAGCAAAATAATAAAAGATTATTAAAAAATACATTTTTCTTATATGGGCGTACATTATTTACGATGTTTGTGGCCCTATATACATCAAGAATTGTATTACAGGTATTAGGAGCTTCTGATTATGGTATATATGGAGTCGTAGCTTCTTTTGTTTCTACATTTTCAGTTGTAAGAACCAATTTAAATGTTGCTAGTAACAGATTCCTATCCTGTGAAATGGGAAAAACTGATGGAAATGTAAAAAAAGTTTTTTCTACAATATTGACAATACATGTATTGTCTGCTCTTGTTATATTTGTTTTATTAGAATTAATTGGTAGTTATTATGTCTTTAATTGGTTAAATGTACCAGAAGATAGATTAACAGCTGCTTTTTGGACATTTCAGTTTTCTACAATAGGTTTTTTTGTTATATTAGTAACAATACCATATACGGCGTCTATAATTTCAAATGAGAAAATGGATTGTTTTGCATACATTGGTATTTTAGAAGCTATAATGAAGTTGATAATATGTTATATGATTTCAGAAGCAACAAGTGACAAATTAATAGTTTATTCCATTTTGTATCTTATGACTTTGATAATCGTTACAGGAATTGAGATTATATATTGTCTAAGAAAGTTACCTGAGACCAGAACTTTATTTCTTTTAAACAAATTTTACTTGAATTCATTTGGTAAATTTCTAGGATGGAATGGTATTGGAAGTTTATCTGTTATGTTGCGTGAACAAGGTGTTGCATTATTATATAATTATTTCTTTGGACCAGTAATAAATGCTGCTAAAAGTTTGACTACACAAATACAACAAGCTATTTCTTCATTTTCAGGAAGTTTTATTACTGCTTTAAATCCACAAATAACAAAATTGTGTGCTGCAAAGGAATATAAAGAAATGGATACATTGGTGCATCGTGGGGCAAGGTTAAGTTATTATTTAATGTTGTTTTTTAGTTTACCCGTTATTATTAATATAGATGAGATTTTGAGCATTTGGTTAGGAAAAGTACCTGATTATACGTCATCTTTTGTAAGATTATCACTTATATTTTTTACATTAAAAACTTTACAGGCAACTTTAACTGTTGCAATTCTTGCATCAGGACAAGTAAAAAAATATAATTTATATTGGGGTGGTTTAAATTTGTTAATATTTCCTGTATCTTTAATCCTATTTTATTTAGGATGTAATCCAAACGCCTCATTTATTGTCTGTATTATAGTTACATTATTAGTTCAATTAGCAACATTTAGTATATATAAAAATATATTTTGTATTGAATATATCATATATTTTCGTGAAGTTATATTAAAAATAGTAATGGTTACAATTTCCTCTATAGTTTTACCTGTTTTGTTTTATTGTATTATGAGTAAGTGTTTGATTAATACAATTCTAAATCTGTTATTGACATTTTTTTGTGTTATAATAAGTATTTATTTTTTCGGTGTAACAAAACATGAGAGGGAGAAGATTCTGTTTTTGTTAATAGATAAAATAAAAAAATAATATTGTAATTGATATAACTATTTGATAATTTGTTTAATACAAAACGATATGAGAATTTTAATAATAACAAATTCGTTGCAACCAGTTGCAGCTGAGCATATAGGTATAAATAAAAGTGTAAGAGGAGGATGGGTATTTTCATCAGCAAAGCAGATTGCTGCAATTTCAGAGAATAAAATATGTATTGCCTCAATACACGAACATGGTAATAAATATATAAAATTTGAAAGTGATTCAATATTATATTATATTTTACCAACAAAGGACCGTAATAATTATGATAATGATCTTGAAAAATATTGGAAAGAAATTAATACGGAGTTTAAACCTGATATTGTTCATATTTATGGAACTGAATATCCATTATCTGTTTCTTATGTGAATGCATGTGGCAATAAAGGAGTAATTGTTTCAATTCAGGGCTTGGTAAGTATATATGAACAATATTATTTTGCCGGATTAAAGATAAAAGATATAATTATCAACTTATCTTTAAAAGAAATATTATTGAAAGCAACATTATTTGATATTAAAAAAGCTTTTAAGAAGAGAAGTCTTTATGAAATAGATTTACTAAAAAAAGTAAAGTACATAGAAGGAAGAACTTCTTGGGATAGAGAAAATTGTTGGGCTATTAATCATAAATTAAAATATTTTAAATGTAATAGAACTCTTAGAGATGAATTCTATAAATATAAATGGAATCCTGATAATATGGAAAAACATTCTATATTTCTTAGTCAGGGGCGAATGCCACTAAAAGGAATGCATATTGTGTTACAGGCAATATATATAGTAAAGCAATTTTATCCAAATGTAAAACTATATGTCACAAACAATATTGATATAAACACTCCCATAATAAGAAGGTTATGGAAAGGTAAATGCTATGATAATTATATCAGAGCATTGTTGAGAAAAATGAATTTAGTAAATAATGTAATATTTACAGGCTATTTGGACGAAAAATTAATGTGTCAACGTTATTTACAATCAAATGTATTTATATGTCCATCTTCTATAGAGAATAGTCCAAACTCTGTTGGGGAGGCACAGATTTTAGGTGTCCCATGTATTGGATCATATGTAGGAGGAACAATGGACATGATTGAAGATGGCAAAACTGGATTTCTTTATAGATTTGAGGAGGTAAATATGTTGGCATATAAGATATGCCATGTTTTTCAGATGAGAAAGAATGATATTATAGCATTATCTTCAAGAGAGAGAGAATGCGCATTAGTTCGTCATTCAAAAGATAATAATACAAATACAATGATACAAATATATAATCATATATATGACGAAGAAAATAATAGGAAATAGATATCTAATTTTTTCCACAATAATAATTCTTGTTTGGGGAGTAAATTTTACGTTAAATACAAGTTTGATGTTTCCAATCCTAGCTATTAATTATGTAATAATGGCTTTCATTGTTTTTTATCCAATATTCAAAGGGGCTTACGATATAAAGATAAATAAATATTGGCCATTTATATTATATTTATGTTGGTTAGGATATGCAACCTTTCGAGGGCTTTTAGATTGTGAATCTACAAATAAATTAAAATTTGTATTAGATTATCTTTTTGCTTCTTTATTATGTCTTTTTGTTTTCTTTCCAGATAATCTTATAAATTACAGTAGATGGATTAAGTATTTTTGGAAAATAGGGTGGTTTATAGCTATAGTATTAATTCCTTTTAATGTCAGTTATTCCTTTTATTTTCATTATTTTATACTTATAATACCATTATGGAAGTCTTTGTCATCAACAAAGAAAATTCTAATTGTACTAACAATAATGTATTCTTTACGATTTTTAGATCCTAGAGCACACATACCGAAATATTTAGTTGATATACTCTTATTTGCATTGCCATATTCTTTTCTAAAAGATAAGATTATTAAATTATTACATCCTATATTATTATTATTGCCTATATTTTTATTAGTTTTGGGAATATATGGTATTTTTAATCCTTTTAATATGAATGATTATATAAATACAGATGTTAAAATTCAACAAGGAGGTGAAACCCTAGATGCAACAGTTGATACAAGAACTGTAATTTATGAGGATGTAATATCATCTGCCATTAAAAATGACTATATTTTTACAGGTAGAAATCTAGCAAATGGAAATGATTCTCGTTTCGTTTTTTATGATCAAAGAAATACAAATGAAGCATCTATTTTAAATCATTTTACAAAAATGGGATTGGTAGGTGTTTCATTATATTTTTTATTATTTATATATTCAACCTATTTAGCTATATATAAGTCTAATAATCATTGGACAAAGTTAATCGGATTGTATTTAGCTTTTCGATGGATTATGACTTGGATTGAGGATCCTGAATTATTTAGTACTATGTATTTGAGTATATGGCTTATGATGGGAATTTGTATAACTAGTAAAATAAGAAAAATGACCGATATTGAAATAAAAAACTATTTAGGAAAAATATTAAAATAGAAAATTATGAGTAATAAAAGAGATATAAATATTGATTTAATGAAAGGTATAGCTATTATATTAGTGATATATGGTCATTCTCATTTCGTACCAATAATAGGGAAATGGATTTATACATTTCATATGCCATTATTCTTCTTTCTATCAGGATGTCTAGTAAAAAATCAATATAATATCAAAAGAAACGTGGAAAGAATAATATTCCCATATATTTCTTTTGCTTTAATAATGTGTATTGTCACTTTACTTATTTCTTTTGTTGTTTCTAAAGTTAATAATCAAAATACATTGTTGCAAGTTCTAGAAAAAATAATATATTTTAAATTAAATCTTATAGAAGCAATAAAAGGTAATGAAAAGTCCTTATTCTTTAAAACATTATGGTTTCTACCTGTTTTGTTTGTTGTACAAACTTTATATTATTATATTCAAAAAGAACTAAATAAATACATTCATTTAATTTGCTGTTTATTTTTACTTATAAGTGTATTTCTATTTTATAATAATATAGATTTACCTTATTTCATTGATACAATTTTTCTGACAATGCCCTATTATCATTGTGGTAGGATATTTTATCTATATAGAGGAGAATTTAAAAAAGCAAGTATCATTAATTTTATCTTTTTGATATTTATTCCGATAATTATAATATATATCATGAGATATAATGTTGATTACAAATACAATATTGTACCTTGGTACAATCATATCTTATCATTAATGACCATTATAAGTATTTACTTAATTTTATATAAAAGTAATATCAAAATAAATTCTATAACTAGAATAGGTGAATTGTCGATTTTTTACTTTGGCTTACATAGGCCTTTTTTCTTGATATATATTCCTATTTTAAATAAGTTAATTAAGAATACATATATTCAATCAATTTTTCTGTCTATAATAACAATAATATCAATATACGTATTATTAAGTTTATTAGGTAAAAAGAAAAATATATTATTAGGAGATTTTCGATAATTTAATGTTCGTTTTCATTATTGTTACTATATAAATGTCATGAAATGAAGTGTTATAAGTATAACTCAATGTATTAATTTTATCAAATAATATGAAAACTATATGTTATATTGTTCCATATTTTGGAAAATTACCATTAAATTTTCAACTATGGCTACTAAGCTGTAGGTTTAATCCAACCATAGATTGGATTATTTATACAGATGATAAACGTTCATTTGATTATCCTTCTAATGTAAAAGTAAAATATTGTTCGTTTAATGAAATGAAAAGTCGAATTCAAAGTTTCTATGATTTTGAAGTTGATTTATCTCGACCATGGAGACTAGCGTTAATGAAACCTGCTTATGGAGAAATCTTTCAAGATGACATAAAAGAATATGATTTCTGGGGATATTGTGATATCGATATGATGTGGGGGGATATTCGAGCTTTTTATACGGATGACATTTTATTAAAGTATGAACGTATAGGTTATCAAGGACATTCTACTTTATTTCCGAATAATGAAAAATTAAATTTACAATATCGAACGATAATTCCTGGTCATACAAATTATATTGATGTTTTTAGCGGAAAGCGTAATTTTAGTTGGGATGAGAGTGGAATGAATATGATATATACATATTTTAACAAAAAGTCGTTAGAATTTAGAGATGTTTGTTTCGCACATCTCGATAAGTATAATAAAGGATTTTTTGTAAAATATCGTCCGAAGGAAGAGGATTCACATAATAACTATCAAATATTTAAATGGGAAGCAGGTAAGTTAATGCGTTATTCACTAGTTAATTTGGATATTATAAAAGAAGAAATGATGTATGTCCATTTTTGGTGTAGACCGATGAATTTTAAAGTAAATGACTATTCAGGAGGAACTCCTTTGTATATTTATCCTGATGTTATGACTGATAAACAAATAGGAATATCAGTATCGTCATTGTATAAATATGGAACACGTGCAAGATTAAGATTTATGTTTGATATGTTTTGGAAAAATAAACATAAGTTGACGATAATGAAAATAATCAAAAATATTAATAATATGATAAATTCGTATGGTAAAAATTAGTAAAAGTAATATGTATGATAAATTACGTAGATTTTGGATAAGATGGCATGTCATAACAATAGGAAATCCTCGTAAAAAAGCAGATTGGCTAAGAAAACATAATGTTTTTCATTATATAGGACAAAATGTAAACTATAAGTCGATTTTACTTCCAGCTGAACCATTTCTGATAGCAATTCACGATAATGTGTACATTGCTGCTGATGTTCGTTTAGTAACACATTCTCTAACAAGTACTGTTTTTAATAATTATACTAAAACAAGAAAATTTTATGCTCCATATGGAAAAATTGAAATTCATAGTAATGTTTTTGTTGGTGCAGGAGCAACAATTATGTATGGTGTAACTATTGGTGAGAATTGTATAATTGCTGCAGGGTCGGTAGTTACAAAAGATGTTCCAAGTGGTAGTATCGTTGGTGGCGTTCCGGCAAAAGTTATTGGATCTTTTTTTGAGTCTATGCGTAAAGCAGAAGAAATGAGCAAATGTTTTGTAGGAAATACAAAAAGTAGGTCTGTTATAGATTTATTAAAAATAAGGCCTATAAAATTTGATATTGATAATTAATGTATAATTAATATTATATAGATATATCATACACTCACAATATTGCTCATAAATAAAACTTGATTATTGTATTTGTAACTTTAATCATATAATAGAAATTTTAATAACAAAAAATTAAATCATAATATTATAATATTCGTTTTAAACTCAGTTTTAGGATTGATATACTATATTGACGTTTTAACGGGATACTTGAGAATATACAATAAATATAATTTTTTATAAGGTTTTTAAATGTGATTAATGAATATTCAGGGAAATTTGTTGCTTGATAATCACTAAATTTGATGTTTTTGTTATAATTTATAATTAACTTTTTATATAAATAATCAGTTAACATTCCAAACTAACGTATTGCATAAAATCATAAAAATCATGATCTTTGCTGCAGTGATTTAAATCATAATAGATGTATATCAGTAGTGATTTGGGATTATTTGGTTTAATGAGGGCAAAACAAGCTTGCCTGTTATGCAGAATGAAAGAATAATTGCTATAGGCATAGATTGTTCATCTGCCATAAGATGGAATCAATGCTACATGGTGAATCTATTCAAGGTTTCTATTAGAAGGACAAAGTACCCTACACTCTATTCCATAAACGGTACAAGAATATACTCCATCAGATTGTATCAGTACAGGTAGAAGGCAAATAGAAACCCTCATACATACCTAAAGCGCTCTCTTCTGCTGTTAAGAAAAGATAGGATGATACTGAACTTTTGCCGGTAAGGATTATAATAGACATTCGCAAGACAAATGGTATACGCATACTATAGTGGAACGCTTTATCCGCTCCCTTGCAGGAGATAGGAAGAGCTCCCTATCTTTGGCTACAACCATATGGTCAATGTCTCAGACGCATATCGAGCACTGATATCAACCTGCAGGATGAACGGGATATCTACGTTCGTTTATTTGAAAAATCTTTCATGAGATAGTCATTGGATGAAGAATTTACGAAAATATTTTGTCAATGACGATTGGAATAAACACTAACAACATTTAAAATCAACTCCAATTTTTAATTTGTTTAAGAGGAAAAACGCAGGAAAGCGGCTTTCCCTATATGGCACATCAAAATTGGACGCTAATAAATAATCAAAAGTTATGATGAAACAAAGATGTATTGCAAAACTTTTTAGAATAAGAATTTCATTAATAAGATTTTATTTTACGAAAGTGGCCTATATAAAATGTTGGTTTTGGGGAGTGAATATTGATAAAGGATGTAAATTTGTAGGTCCAATATTAATATATAAGGAACCAGGGAGTATTATAAAGATTGGTAAAAATTGTAGGTTTAGCTCTTATAATTATACAAACTTTAGAGGACTCAATCATAAAGTTATTATTCAGACTGGTTGTAAAGATGCCTCAATATTTATTGGTGATAATTGTGGCTTTTCTGGTACAAGTCTCGTCTGTAATAAATCTATTGTTATTGAAAACAACTGTGCGTTTGGTGCAAACGTAAATATTGGTGATAGAGATGGACATAAAGACCGCTATGCAACAGAAGATAAAGAAGTCTTTATAGGACATGATACGTGGCTTGGCATGAATGTAACTGTCTTAAAAGGTGTATCAATTGGATCAAATTGTGTAGTAGGTGCTAATAGTTTAGTGACTAAGGATATCCCAAATAATGTTGTTGCAGCAGGTTCGCCAGCTAAAGTTTTAAAAATTAGATGATGATAGAACGTATACATTGGATAGATCTATTAAAAGGATTAGGTATTTTTTTCGTTATTTTAGGACATACTATAAAAAATAACGATTTATATGTATGGATTTATTCTTTTCATATGCCTTTATTCTTTTTTATATCAGGTTATTTAACAGAACCTAGAAATTCTATTAAGGACTATAATCAATATATTTGGAAAAAATGTAAAAACCTATTGTTTCCTTTTTTCATATTTAGAATATTGCTTGTTTTTTATTGGCTTATTGTTGAACAATATTTTAGACCTTTAGATTTAGGTCCGATCTGGTTTTTAATAGTTTTATTTGGAGTAGAAATTTTAATCGCACCTATTCTATTAAAATGGAAACAAATAAAAATATATTTGGTAGTGTTTGTTGGTTGTATAATAAGTTTTTATATGTTTAAAGCAATTGATACCAACATTAGTTTTCTTCAAAAAATATTTGGATGGTTAGCACGTTTTGCTAATGGAGGATTGTGGTTCTGTCTTGCTTTTATAATTAGAAAAATTGAACGTAAAATATCATGCTCATATCAATATAATTTTATTATATTGATTTTTGCTGCAATTTCTATATTTTGTTGTAAATATAATGGAGATGTTTCTATTTATAGTAATAGAATAAACAATATCATATTATATCTGATATTTGGATTGAGTGGTATTGGCATGATTTCTTTTTTATGCAAACATATAATAAAGAAACATTATTGGATAGAATGGATTGGTAATTATACAATAATAATTCTTGCAGTGCATGAGCCTATAAAAAGAATCATATTGAAACTAATATCAATATTTTTTAATGAAGATATTTATATAATTCAAAGTAATATATTTATGGCATTATTTATTGCATTTGTTGTATTGTTATTATGTATTCCTGTGATATATTTATTTAAATATTTAAAAAAGCATTTAGGAAAAATTGGTACACTATTATTGAATTTTGTAAGATGAAATTAAATATATTATTAAGTCTATTTTTTTTAAGTTTAATATCATCATGCGAAAAAGAGCAAACCATAAATGAACTTTATTTCATTGGAGATTCTCATATAGCAAGATGGGATGTCGCAAATTCATTCCCAGAATATATAACTTACAATATGGGTGTTTCTGGTAGTAAATTGGATTATATAGAACAATATGCAGGATATTTCAAAGGAAAAGTTGTTATTGTAATAATTGGAACAAATGATTTTACTTCTGCCAATAATAAATTTAATGATTATATCGTTAGATATTGTAATGCTTTAACGGGTTTAGAGGCAAATTATTTATATGTATATTCTATTTTTCCAAATAATAATATAGAAAATACTTGGAATGTAGATAATAAAGTTTTGTTGGAACGTGTAAATAAAGCATTAAAAAATTATATTCAATCAAATTGTGAGAATATAAAATATATAGATGTATATGAAGATTTATTATTTAATGGTTTACTTAATCCAGAATATTATTCAGATGGCCTTCATTTAAACAATAATGGATATGAGTTGATAACTCATAAATTGAAAAAAAACTTATGAGAAGAATATTCTTAATTATATGTATATTATGTAATTGTTATAATAAAACAAATTCGCAAATACAATTAGGATTAAAAGATACTAAATATATATATATAAATTATACTTTAAATGATTTTTACGATTTCAAAATAGAACAGAGTTTATATAATTCTGAATTTGAATATCAATATGCAAGGGGATATTTAGGTATTCATAATGATTTAAATAGATTTTTTTTTAAATTAGATTGTTATTTTGGTTCTGCATACAATCGGACTTATCAGAATTTTGGAATTATAGTTTTTGCTGACTATAAACTAAAAAAATGGTTAAAACTTAATTTCGCATTTAATCCTCATTATGATACTTATTTCAGATTATATTTATGTACAAAAACAGGATTTGAGTGTTGTATATCAAAAGATATAAATTTTATTGCATATTATTCATCTATACCAGAATATCGACAACCAGAGCATCGATTTAAAACTGGTATAAATTTTCATCTAGATAATCGTTTATGGGTAGAACCTATATTTTCAATTCCAATAACAAAACCAATAAAAAATTATAGAATTTTAGTAGGATTTGGTTATACATTTTATTAAGATTAAATATTATGGAAAAAAAAACAGAACGTTATAATTCTTTGGACGGGTTACGTACTATTATGTGTATTTTGATAGTTGCAATGCATGTTCTTACAAATATTGGAACAAAGCCGCCATCAAATTGTATTATAACGATAATCTCATATGCAGGTAATTTCACTTTATTATTTATGATTGTTAGTGCTTTTAGCATGTGTTGTGGATATTATACTAAATTTAAATCAAAAAATATAGATTTAAATAACTTCTATAAAAAAAGATATACAAGAATATTGCCTTTTTATATATTACTTTTATTAATTACCATTTTAGTTGAACCAACTATTAATAATTTTTATGAAGCATTTACTTGCATCACATTAACCCAGTCTCTTTTACCTAATAATTGTATTTCAGTTGTTGGAGTTGGATGGTTCTTAAGTGTTGTTTTCGTATTTTATATGATGTTTCCTTTTTTCATTTTTTTAATCGATAACAGAAAAAGAGCTTGGATAATTTTAACGATTGTTGTTCTTTTGAATTTTCTTTGTGTATATTATTATTCTTCACCCGATTTGGTCGTAAAAAAAATTAGTCGATTGAATTTTATTTTTGATTTACCTTATTTCGTAATGGGGGGGATTTTATATTTATATCGTGAAGATATACGATTATTAGGTAAATATAAAATAATATTTAGACTATTTACAATATGTATATCTATAGTATTCTTTATAATAAAATGGGATAGTTATTATATCTATTTTTTTGTAGAAATGTTTTTCTTTATTTGCCTTATGATATATGCAATTATGGAATCAGATAGGTCAATGCTGAATAACAAATTTATGAATTTTATAAGTAACATTTCTATGGAAATATACCTTTGTCATATGCTTTGTTTTAGAATTGCAGATAAAGTGTGTTGTAATATATCATTAAATGCTAATTATAAATATATTATAATATTAGTATTAACATTATTGAGTTCAATCTGTTTTGCTTATTCATTTAAATGTTTAGAACATTTTTTTATTAATAGAACAAAGTTGTTCTCGTTTATGAAATAAGTTTAGTTTATTTTTTATAGAAAAAACTTAATAAATATATATATCGAATTAATACCTAAATATATGAAAATACATTTTTATATTAATACATCTTTTCCATATGGTATGGCTGCAGCAAAGCGACGGCTCTGTTATGCAAAAGGGCTTATTGCTGAAGGTCATGAGATTGATGTTGTTATTTGTCAGAAATGTTTTGAATTAACTTCTAACGACGGATTTCCCGAAGTAGGAGTTTATAAAGGGATAAATTATAAATATGTTTGTGGCAAATTTAAACATCCCCAAAAGAATAAAATCATGAGAGGACTAGATTATTTAATTATAGACTATCTTCGCTCATTCTTTTATGCATTAAAACACATACATAGAAAAGAAATTGTATATGTATATTATTATCCTATATTTCTACAAATATTGATCTTGTTAGCAGCCAAAATAAAAGGAGCAAAAGTTGTAAAGGAAACATGCGAGCATCCTTCTGCATTAGGGAATGTTAATTCAAAATGGCATAAATTCTGTAAATGGTTTGAATATAGATTCGTTATGCCCCATTATGATGGATTTATTGCAATATCTCGTGATTTAAACAAATTTGTTGAAAAATATAAGTCAAAAAAAGCAAAGAGTATTATTGTTCCTATATTAGTTGAAGATCCTTTTTGTGATAAGGATATAAGAAACTTAAAAAATGAATATGATGTTCCTTATATTATCCATACAGGAACAATGTTGGAACAAAAGGATAGCATTTCTAAAATATTACATGCCTTTGCAAGGCTGAAGAAAGAAACAAATACAAACTGTAAATTAGTATTTACAGGTCCTCAGGCGACAGAAAAATGCAGTTATCTACCAATGATAAAGAATTTAGGTATTGAAAAAGATGTGGATTTATTAGGATTAGTTTCAACAGAACGTGTTGCTTCATTACAGTATTTTGCAACGATGACAATAATCTATAAAAGTGACAATTTACAGACACGCAATTGTTTTCCCACAAAATTAGGCGAGATGCTGATAAGCGGAATACCTGTCATAACTACTACTGTTGGTGATGCTAATTTGTATTTGGAAAACAAGAAAAATGCTTTTATATTTGTTCCAGGAGAAGATGAGGCGTTAGTAGAATATTTTAAATTAATATTAAATAATCATTGTTTAGCAAAACAAATAGGTAAAAATGGGAAAGAAATCGCTCAGAAGTATTTCAATCCTATTTATCAAGGAAAACGATTGTCTAATTTTTTTAAATCTATATAATTATGTTTTTGATTATAAAAAAAATAAGGAAATTCTTAATGTCTCCAGAAAAATATGCAAGACATATTGGTGTTAATATTGGAGCTAATAATTTCATTCCAGATAAAAATTGCTGGTCGTCTGAACCATATTTAATAACTGTAGGCAGTAATTGTCAAATTACATCAGGAGTTAGAATTCTTACTCATGGTGGAGGTAATGTAGCACGAAAAAAACATCCTGATTTTGATGTATTTGGAAAAGTTACAATTGGTGATTGGGTGTATATTGGAACAAATAGTTTAATAATGCCTGGTGTTACAATTGGTGATGGCGCATTAATAGCAGCTGGTTCAGTTGTTACAAAATCAGTCCCACCTGGAGTTGTAGTAGGAGGTAATCCTGCAAAGATATTATCAACTGTTGATAATTATATAGAGCATAATAAACCATTTAATTTGCATTCTAAAAAACTAAATGCAATTGAAAAGAAGAAATTACTATTAAAAACATCAAGTGAGAAATTCATCATAAAAAAGAATATGGAATTTATCTGATATAGTCACTATTCTTTTATATTAAATACTTGCTAATAAAAATCTAATTAAATTTATCTAGTCAGTAAAAACACTTTTATAGATATTATATGGTTTTAGAAATTTTGATATCATATATGAATTAAATTTCTTAGACTAAAAAAATTATTTATATCTTAGAAAGTATAAAATGGATTTGCATAAATTCATAGTCAATAGTTATTATTATTAAAAAATAAGCAATCAATTAATATTGCTATAAATTATTTATAATAATTATATTATAATATAAATAATATGCGTATACTTTATTTATTTGATGGACTTGTTAGAGGTGGAAGAGAACGTAGATTTGTTCAATTAATTAAAGGTTTAAATAAGGTTGGTTATAATGATTTATATTTAATAAATACAAGAAATATTATTGAATATACAGAGATTTATAATTATAATATTAATATAGAATTTATAGACAGACATCAAAAAAAATATCTAAAAATATTAACTAATCGTATTAATGAAATATGTCCTGATATTATACAACCATGGATTGATGTTAATGCTGCACATATTGATCTCATATATTGTCTTCTTAAGAAAAGGCCAATTTATATAAGTTCCTTCATAGCTGATTGTAATTATAAAAATCATTCATTAAAAAGTAAAATATTCATGAGAATTGCTTATTGGTTATCAACTTATGTAATATCAAATTCAGAGGCTGGCCTTAATAATTATAAAGTAAAAGGGCATAAAAGGGTCTGTATCCATAATGGATATGATTTTGAAAGACAAAAAGGAATAGGTGTAAATAACATAAAAGAAGAACTTGGTATTAATACGAAATATATTGTGTCTATGATTGCTAGAATGCAAAATAATAAGGATTTTTCTATGTATATAAAGGCCGCTATTAATATCTTGAAAAATAGAGATGATGTTACATTCTTAGCAGTAGGAAGTGGTCCTATGGAAGATAAATGGCGTAAAGAGGTGCCTGAAGATTTCTGTGATAGGATCATTTTTACAGGGAGAAGAGACGATATTGATGAGATATTAAATATTACAAATATAAGTGTACTATGTTCGAATGCGAATATTCATGGTGAAGGAATTTCTAATTCTATATTAGAATCAATGGCTTCAGGTGTTGCTGTAATTGCAACTAGCGGTGGCGGTACTGCTGAAATTGTTGATAAATCTACAGGGTTTCTAATTCCCCCAAAAGATATTAATTCTCTTATAAAATATATTAATCTTTTACTTGACAATGACGATTTAAGAGAAAAGATGAGCAAAGCATCGAGAAATAAAATAAAAAAATATTTCTCATTAGAGTATACTACGGCACAATATATAAATTTATATAATAAATCAATAAAAAGATGAAGCATATCGTCATATTTCGTACATCAGGCTCTTATATTGATTATAACACTTACAATTGTCAAGAACTGGGATTAGCCAAAGCTCTCATTAAAAAAGAATATAAGGTTTCATTAATTATGGGAGGACCTGAATCAAATCATATTAGATATGGAAATTCTGGTTCTAATTTAGATATATACTATCTAAAATATCATTCTATTAATCAATCTTTATGCATATTTAATGGTTGGAAAAAACTGTTGAATCTGTTAAAGCCAGATGTCATACAAATACATGAATTGGGCATGTATATGTCGTATCTTGTTTCAAGATGGGCAAAGAATCACAATACACGATGTGTGTTAATACAAGGTAATTATAATACTACACTAAAACCTGTATTAAAGCAACTTGAGAAAATTTTTAATTGTACATTTGGAAAAAGTACTTTAAAAAATGTTGATGCAATTGGATGTAAAACAGATGCTGCTGAAAGATATGTAAATAAATATAGCAATAAAAAAGTGGTAATTACTCCTATAGGATTGGATGAAAGCAAATTTAATAATTGTAGAATAGAAAATGATTTCAGACAAAAATATGGGCTAACAAATAAAAAACTTTTGCTATATATTGGGAAAATGGAATCAAGAAGAAATCCATTATTTCTATTAAAACTAATGAAACAGTTGTCTGATGATTATTGCTTAGTTCTTGTAGGTGACGGGCCGTTATTTGAAGAAATAAAATTCACAATAACGAATGATCACATTGATAATGTTATAGTTCTAGGTAAGAAAAATCAAGAAGATTTACCAGCTCTTTATGCTTCTGCTGATTTGTTTCTTCTAGCTTCTAGCTATGAAATATATGGAATGGTTATATTAGAATCAATGTATTTTGGATGTCCTGTATTATCAACAATGACTGCCGGTTCAGAAGTCTTAATAGAAAATAATAAAGATGGAATAATACTTGACGGAAACCTTGATGTTGATAAATGGATAAATAAAATACATGAACTCTTTACTAATCCAGATATATTGAAAAATATGGGTAAAAATGCTTCTGACAAGATAAAAATACAACTTGTTTGGGATAAAGCATGCCAAAATTTCATAAAAGTTTATGGATTCTTGTCGTAGAATATTAAAGATATTTAGACTAGAATATAGTTGATATTATTACAATATATAGTGCTTGATTTTATTAATCATTATTATGTGATTGAAAGGAATAAGTACTTTTTTTAATTACCGATATAATGAAAATCTTACTATCCAATAAATTCTATTACCGCCGTGGCGGTGATTGCATATACATGCTCAACTTAGAACAGCTGTTAAAGCAGCATGGGCATGAAGTGGCAGTGTTTGCGATGGACTATCCGGAAAATATAAGTACGCCATGGAACAAATATTTTCCGCAGAACATGAGTAAGCTGATGGCATTTACACGTCCGTTCGGCTCTAATGAGGTGAAGACGAAGTTTAACAGCCTGTTGGACGACTTTAAGCCGGACGTGGTGCATCTTAACAACATACACACACAGCTGTCGCCTATGATGGCAGAACTGGCGCATAAGCGGGGGATAAAGGTGGTGTGGACTCTGCACGACTATAAGCTGCTGTGCCCCAGATACGACTGTTTGCGCAACGGCACCGATATATGTGAGCTGTGCTTCAACGGCGACAAGAGTAACTGCAAGACATATAAGTGCATGAAAGGCTCTGCGCTGGCATCGATGATAGGATATAAAGAGGCCGTTACGTGGAACATGGAGCGCCTGGAAGCGTGTACGGATGTGTTTGTATGTCCCAGCCAGTTTATGGCAGAGAAAATGGCACAGGGCGGATTTGACAAGAAGAAGCTGATGACGCTGTGCAACTTCATCGACGTAGACAAATGCAAGAAAGACGAATACGGCAAGGAAGACTATTACTGCTACGTGGGACGACTGAGCCACGAAAAGGGCGTGAACACGCTGATAGAGGCAGCAAAGAACCTGCCGTATAAGCTGAAAGTGATTGGAGGAGGAGAATTAAGTGAAGAGTTAAGAGTGAAGAGTGAAAAATCCAAATGCAATGTTGAGTTCCTGGGCTATAAGCAGTGGGACGAGATAAAGAGCATTGTGGGTAAGGCGCGCTTCACGGTGATACCGTCAGAATGGTATGAGAATAACCCGCTGTCGGTGATTGAGGCGCAATGTCTGGGTACGCCGGTGCTGGGCGCACGTATAGGCGGAATACCCGAACTGATAGAAAACGGCGTAACAGGCATGACCTTTGAAAGCCGCAGCGTGGATGATCTGACAAACAAGATTGAAGCCATGTGGCAACATACATTCGACTATAAAGATATAGCCCTGACTTCACAAAAAAGATATAACAGCGAAAGCTATTATGAGAAGATAATGGAGGTATATAAGTGAATAGTGAAGAACGAAGAGTGAAGAATCCAATAGCCAACGTAGTGCTTGCGACAAGAATCCACAAGACACATAACAATTATGAAACGCAGTTCGGTCTAACCCAATTATGAATTGTGAAACATCGTTCAGCGTTAGCTAATTATGAATTCAACTCCATGCTCCTTAACTTATAAAATTATATTTTATAATTCTGCATCTTATTTAAATACAATATAAAGTAAAAAGATTATGGCAAACATGAATGTGCCGCGTCCTACAGACGCAAGTATTATTCTGACGTATCGCTGCCCGATGCGTTGTGTGATGTGTAACATTTGGAAAAATCCTACTGATAAGAAAGAGGAATTAAAAGCCTCTGACCTTCGTTCGCTTCCCAAATTAAAATTCATAAACCTGACAGGTGGTGAACCTTTCATCCGTGAAGACCTGGATGAAATAGTTGAAGAGTGCTATAAGCATACTGACCGCATTGTGATATCTACGTCGGGATGGTTTCAGGATAGGGTAATAGCTTTGGCTAAGAAATTTCCTAACATAGGTATTCGCATATCTATTGAAGGACTTGCAGAAAAGAATGATGAGCTTAGAGGCCGTCAGGGAACTTTTGATAAAGCTATCAAGACATTAAAGACTCTTCAGAGTATGGGTTTGAAGGATATTGGCTTTGGTTGTACTGTGAGCAACTATAACTCGGGAGATATGCTCAAACTATATCAGCTATCTCTGTCAATGGGACTGGAGTTTGCAACTGCGGCTTTCCACAATTCTTATTATTTCCATAAGGGGGATAACAAGATTACAAACCATGACGAGGTGTGCGGAAACTTCAGGAAACTCATCGACTGGCAGCTGAAGGAGAAAAGCCCGAAGAGCTGGTTCCGTGCATGGTTTAACATGGGACTGATAAACTATATTGAAGGCAACCGCCGCATGCTGCCATGTGAGGCTGGTACGGCTAACTTCTTTATTGACCCGTGGGGAGAGGTGATGCCGTGTAACGGACTGGAGACAAGAATGGACGACAAGAACGCCGATAACAAGACAAAGCTGGACGGCGACGACATGACTGTGGCAGAATATAACGAGAAGCTGGCTGCCGACCCAAACAACGTGTCGAACGACAAACTGAAACCGGCAGGAAGCGACACTCCGAAGAGCTGGAGCATGGGCAACATACACGATGCCGACTTTATGACTATATGGAACAGCGAACAGGCTGCCAGAGTGCGTGCAAAGGTGCGCAAATGCCCGAAGAACTGCTGGATGGTTGGCACGGCAAGTCCTGTGATGCATAAATATATAAAGTATCCGCTGAAGTGGGCTTTGAAGAACAAGCTACGCTCAATGCAGGGCAAACCTGCCTGCTTAGACTTTAAATACTGCGAAGTAGGACAAGACCCGCAACAGGGAGACTTGAACTTTGACAGATAATAATTTAAGTGAAGAGCGAAAGCCCCACCAAACCTCCCCTGTGGGGAGGCTTTTGTTAAAATAGCCAGTGTAGTAATTGCACAAGAAAATAAAGATTTTTAAATTTTAATTGTGGAATTAATTATTGTAGGGACGTACCCGAGGTGCGTACAAATGCAACAATGTGATTAATAATTGGTTGCATAAATAAAAGCGGACGTACCTGGGGTACGTCCATACGGTGGGAATAATATAACTACAGTGAAAAGTGAAAAATCCAATTGCCAACATAGTGCTTGCGACAAGAATCCACAAGACATATGGATCTAACTCCTAGTCAACTTGTTGGCGATAACTACTTTAACTTCTTTAACTCCTAGTTATATTATTTTATTCTCTTCCCCCTAATCAATAGCCAAAGGGCGGAGAGGCACGAAAGAAGAATTATGCCGGCGTGTTGGGCTGATTCTTTTATATTGAGAAAAAACTTTGACATGGACTTTTGCTTATGACGAGGCAAAAGTAATGATTTATTTTTAATCCGGAAAATTTTATGAAAATTGTTGTTACCGGTACCCGTGGCATCCCTAATGTCATGGGCGGAGTGGAGACGCACTGTGAGGAACTGTTTCCGAGAATTGCAGCCATGGGCGAAGACGTAACGGTGATAAGGCGTAAAAGCTACGTCAGCGACGGCCTGAAAGAATGGAAAGGCGTAAAGCTGGTGGACATTGAGACACCGAAAAAGAAGTCGTTTGAAGCCATTATACATACGTACAGAGCCATAAACAAGGCGAAGAAACTGGGGGCAGACATACTGCACATACACGCCATAGGGCCGGCTCTGCTGGTGCCATACGCCAAGATGCTGGGCATGAAGGTGGTGTTTACGCATCACGGTCCTGACTACGACAGGGACAAATGGGGCAGGGCTGCCAAAGCGGTGCTGAAGCTGGGTGAGCGCATGGGGTGTATGTTTGCTGACGATGTAATAGTGATCAGCGACGTGATACGCAACCTGATTAAGGAGAAATACGGACGTACAAAGAACGTGCATCTGATATATAACGGCGTGTCGGAGCCTGAGATATGCGACTATCCCGAGTATTTTGAGGAACTGGGCATAAGGAAGGGACGCTACATATTGGGCATGTGCCGCTTTGTGCCGGAAAAGAACCTGCACCATCTGGTAGAAGCGTTCGGGAGAATTAAGAACGAAAAATTAAAAAATAAAGACGGCGGCGACGATGACATAAAGCTGGTGCTGGCAGGTGACACGGACTTTGAGGACGACTACTCAAGGGGACTGAAAGAGATGGCGAGGAAGAACGGCGTGGTGCTGACGGGATTTGTGAAGGGCCGTAAGCTGCACTCGCTGCTGACTAACTGCATGTGCTACTGTCTGCCGTCGAGTCATGAGGGCCTGCCGATAGCGTTGCTTGAAGCGATGAGCTACAGCGTGAAGGTGATAGTGAGCGACATACCGGCAAACCTGGAGGTGGGCCTCGACAAAGACGACTACTTCCCGGTGGGCAACGTGGACGAGCTGGCGAAGAAACTGAAAGAGGTGATAAGCCGTGAGCCACAGCACATAGACTACGACATGGCAAAGTATGACTGGGACAAGATAGCGAAGGAGGTAAGAGGGGTATATTGTAATTTGGAGTTAAAGTAGTTAGAGTAGTTATCGCTCACTAAGGTGAGCTAGGAGTTAGAGTCAAATGCTAACGTAGTACGTGCGACAATAACCAACAAAGCTATTGTGCCGGCGGATCTGCGCTCCGCCGGAATTGAATATCAGGATTTATTTAATCCGATTACTTCCTATTTTGTTTTTAGGTAGTTAAAGTAGTTATATTAGTTATCACTAACGGAGTTGGCTAGTAGTTAGAGCCATATACTAACGTAGTGCGTGCGATAATAATACGCAACGCACATGTAGTAGCTCCATAGGCCATAAGGCTGTTAATACAGTCTTATGCTTACAACATTTATACATAAAGAGGTCATGCCATTATTCCTAACGGGGTAGTGGCATGACCTCTTTTGCGTTGTATGGCTGAGTGTCGAAATGGCACATGTCATTTGGAGTTAAAGGAGTTAAAGTAGTTATCGCTCACCTGGGTGAGTTAGTAGTTAGAGTCATATGCCATGTTGATTCTTATCGCAAGAACTACGTTTGCAATTGGATTTTTCGTTTTTCACTTTTCATTTTTCACTTTCGTAAGACGCACTACGTTGCTATTGTGCCGGCGGATCTGCGCTCCGCCGGAATTGAATATCAGGATCTCCTGATCCGATTAAAATACCACTTGTTTAAGTGAAGAACGAAGAGCAGGCGTTGAGTGCAAGCAGGCTTGCGCAATTAAAAATGAAAAATTAAAAGTGAAAAACGCCTGGCGGAAGTGAAGAGTGAAGAGTTAAGAGTGAAAAATCCATGTGCATTGTTTGGTATTGTTATTGGTAGTTAGAGTAGTTAAAGTAGTTATCGCTCACCTGGGTGAGCTAGTAGTTAGAGTCATATGCCATGTTGATTCTTATCGCAAGAACTACGTTTGCAATTGGATTTTTTGTTTTTCACTTTTCATTTTTCGCTTAAACAATCACTATGTTTGCATTTATTTCGTGCAAGTTTAATGGATTTCTGCATTAATTTTATGCAATTTTGGTAGAATTCTGCATTTATTTTGTGCAATTCCTGTAAAATACAGTATATTTGTCATGATATAAAATAGGATAGGTATGGAAAGGCTGTATGAATTTTTCTATAGAAAACTGAAAAATACTCCGGTGGAGTTTTTCAGATATAAATATAACCAGATAAAATGGGAAAGTAGAGCTTTCGGACTTGTCGGCCCACGAGGCGTAGGCAAGTCTACTATGCTGCTGCAATATATCAAACAGAATTTGGACACAAAAGATACGCTGTATGTATCGGCTGACAATCTTTATTTTGCAGAACACAAACTTGTTGACCTGGCTGACCGTTTTGTAAAGATGGGAGGCAAACACCTGTTTATCGACGAGATTCACAAATATGAAGGATGGTCGAGAGAGCTGAAACAGATTTATGACAGTTATGACGACTTGCAGATTGTGATCTCCGGCTCTTCGATACTTGACATTTATAAGGGTATGGCAGATCTTAGCAGACGTATGCCTATTTATGAGATGCAGGGGTTGTCGTTCAGAGAATATTTGCGCCTATTTCATAGTATAGACGTACCAGTTTACAGTCTGAAAGACATACTTACGCACAAAGCAGTGATTAGTGGTGTAGAACATCCCCTTCCACTTTTTCATGATTATCTTAAAAGAGGCTATTATCCGTTCGGACGCGACGCTGAATTTGAAATTGAGCTGATGCAGGTGATAAACCAGACGATGGAAATAGACATACCAATGCACATAAAGACCAACATATCTGTGGGCAGAAAACTGAAGAGTCTGATAATGGTTGTATCTAAAAGTGTTCCTTTTAAGCCTGTGATGCAGAAACTGGCTGATGTTACTGGTATCAGCAGAAATGACATTCCTGACTATCTGATATACATGGAACGTGCCGGAATGATAAGTCAGCTGCGTAATGCAACCGGAGGACTGAGAGGCCTAGGCAAAGTGGAGAAACTGTATCTTGACAACACGAACCTGATTTATACCCTTGCACCGGAACGTGCTGATATAGGAAACGTAAGAGAGACGTTCTTTATGAACCAGACAAGGGTATGTAACGACGTGAGAAGTTCTGACATCTCAGATTTTGAGATAGACGGCAAGGTGTTTGAAATTGGAGGACGGAAAAAAGGACAAAAACAGATAGAAAGTGCAGACGACGGCTACATCGTGAAAGACGATATTGAAAGCGGATACGCAAACGTGATACCTCTCTGGGCTTTCGGACTTAACTACTAATGGTAATTCACAATTAGCTTGCGCTGAACTGCGTTAGGTTGGCGATTCGGTCGCGCTATGAACGATAGCCACAAGACTAGTGGATTGTTTCCCTAGTGGCGCAATGTAGGGACGTACCCCAGGTGCGTCCACCTTTCATTTAGCATTTTTGTTATATCGTAAATCGTTGAAATACAGGATTTTACCAGTTGGACGCACCTGGGGTGCGTCCCTACAATCAACCCTGAGTAATGCTGTTTAATTTTTACTTGCGCTTACAGCCTGCTCTTCACTTAAATAAGCACTACGTTTGCAATTGACTTTAACTCCTACAAAAAATCCATAATGCACATGAATTTTTACTTTTTTAATTTTTTTATTTTCATGCGAAACAATTCGCACGAACTGCGGCTCGGAAAAGTCAAAAATAAAAACTGCGTTTTTTATTTGCCTTTTCACTCACCTTGTTCTATCTTTGAATAAGATAGGAGGCGGCTCGGCAATAAAAATAAAAAAATTATGTTTTTTCATTTTGTATTGCTCTCACCTTTTTTAAAAAAGAAGATAAGCTGCATCTCAGCATAACGTTCAAGCACGCTTGACGATTCTGCCTTCGATTTGCATTATCTTTCACTATCTTTGAATAAGATAGGATGCGGCTCGGAAAAGTCAAAAATAAAAACTACGTTTTTTATTTGTCTTTTCACTCACCTTGTTCTATCTTTGAATAAGATAGGAGGCG
>ULYD01024439.1_pt1 | contig 27782 bp, 26 predicted proteins | sample 1961831 | NCBI WGS metagenome assembly ULYD01 (sample SAMEA4835854, study PRJEB28245) | human gut metagenome | biome: gut microbiome; material: fecal sample | place: Denmark | collected 2008 | reverse complement strand
CGGCACTGATCGAACTCCAGCGGCTGCTGAAGTCGCCGCCCTCTGGCAGAGCAAGCCCTGTCTCCATCGCCTGTGCCGAGGTGATCTTGGATTTGTAATCCAAGTGGGCGTAGATATTCGCCGTGGTGGTAAAGTCGCTATGTCCCAGCCACTCCTGAATGTGTTTGAGGGGGACGCCGTTGGCCAGCAGCAAGCTGGCACAGCTGTGACGCAGATCGTGAAAGCGCATCCGGCGCAAACCGTGACTCTCCAGAAATTTCGGAAATGCGTTGGTCAGGTATTCCACCCGCATCCGCTCGCCCAACTCATCCACGAATACAAAGCCATCGTATTCATAGTTGTAGCAGTTGCCGCAGACCTGCTTGTTCAGCTCCTGCGCCTCTTTCACCTGCAAAAAGTATTCCCGGAAGCTGCCGATCAGCGGCAGGGTGCGCAGACTGGACTTGGTCTTGGCGGATTGCTGCTCGAACTCCTGATACTTGCCGTCGATGATCGTTGAGGTCACGGTGCGCTTTACGGAAATGGTGCCCTGCTCAAAGTCGATGGCATCCCATTTCAAGCCCACCACCTCGCCACGGCGAAGTCCGTAAAAGGCAGCCACCAGCACCGGCAGCTCCAGCTTGGTGCCCCGGAGAGCTTCAAACATCTTCTGCATCTCGTCCGCCGAGAGAAAGACCGGCTGAAAGCTGTTCTTTCTGGGCCGGTCCACCTTGTCCGCCACATTCTGCACCAGCATATCGGTTTTGACCGCATATTTCAGTGCCGAGTGAATGACGGCGTGATAATGGATAACGGTATTGGGCGTGACCCGCCTGAGCATTTCAGAATAAAACATCTGCAAATGTCGGGCTTCCAGTTCCCGCAGTGTCAATTTCTTCTTGCGAAAATAAGGGACGATGGTGCTTTTCAGCAGTCCTTGATAGGCACCGTAGGTTGCGTGGGCCAGCCTTCCCTTGGCGATCTCCAGCCATTCCAGCAGATAGTCGGCGAACAGCATATCACTGCTCAGGTCGCCCACTTCTTTGGGCGGCTCAAATTCCGCTCGGAGCCTTGCCAGTTCTGACTCGGCTTTGCGCTTATTTCCCTTTTCGGAAAGCCCCAGCGAGATCCATTTCGTTTTTCGCTGCCCTCCGGCGTTTTTGTAGTTCAATACGGCATAATACTTGCCGTTTTTCAAAGTCAAATGTCCTGCTACCATTTTGTTTTCCTCCTGTCTCTTTCTATTTGCAGAACAGAACTCCAAACCGACAGTATCAGTATACCATCGGTTTGGGGTTCTCTCTATTCTGCGAATTGTTTGATTGCAGCCGTATCGGTACGAATCAGCGGGCGTCCCGGTTCCGTTCTCTCTGCCGCTTCAGCAGTTCCAGGCCCTTGATAATGTCCCGGCGCATCTGCTCCTCGGTATAGCCGGAGGGGAAATATTTCCGCAGCTCCTCCCGCTTGAATTTCAGTTGCTTCTGCTGGTTGGGCTTTGTCTCCGCCAGCACGGCATAGATCATCTGATCATCCAGCACGCCCTCCTGCGCCAGCTTTTTCAGGCGGATGCTCTGGGCGTGGGACGGGGTGCAGTCGTTCAGCGCCATTGCGTCCAACACCACCCGCTGCTGGTAAGAATCTAAGTAAGAAAGCTCCACCGCCGGGTTGAAGGCGATCTTGCCGTTGTCCACCATCGAAAGCAGCTCGGGAATCAGGTAGGTCAGGCGGATATAGCGTTGAATCTGTCGTCCACTGTCTGAGGCTTCATCGGCCATTTTCTCTCTCGACCACTTCTGGCCAACTTGTCCAGAAGTCATACCCTGATGGTTCAGCGCATCCAGCTTCATCTTGTAGGCGAACGCCTTTTCGCTGGGCAGGATGGTCTCCCGCTGCAAGTTGGCATCCACCATTGCGATCACCGCTTCATCGTCAGACAGCTCCCGGACGATGACAGGCATCGTCTCGACGCCCAGCACCTGACACGCCGCCAGCCGACGATGGCCGGAGATCAGCTCATAGCCGCCGTCCGGCAGCGGCCTTGCCAACGCCGGGGTGATGGCTCCCACCTTGCGGATGCTCTCGATCATCCGCTGCATCTCTTCGTTGTTCTGCACCTTGAAAGGGTGACCCTTGAACGGGTGCAGCTCGGCCAGTGGAATATTCCGCACCCGCTCCAATTTGGCATCGTCCCGCTCCGCCTGCGTGGAGAACAGATCGTCCAGCGTGGGTAAAGTAAAATCCGATTTTCTCATTGTGTTGTCCTCACTTTCATAGTTTTTTCTTTCGGGGTCTTAGGGCACGCCCTAACGAGTGTTTTTGCGCTCCGGCCCTGCCGGGAGTAAAAACGCACTGCTCGCTCAGATGACGCAGGCATCGCAAGCGGATACACTGTTTGACTCCGACAGGAGTAAAAACAGTCTGCTCGCTTAGACTGCGCAGGCGTGATTCTCGCTTACTTTAATTCATTCAAAATTGCTTCCAGCCTGCTCAAAATTTCCTCTTTCTGAAGCTGTGGAAGCTCCGCTTTCAGGCCGTTCAGCATCCGAAACAGGCGGTAATCCCGTTCCGTGATCACCGCTCTGACCTCTTTTCCAAGCCCCAGCCGCCGCAAGTATTCCGACAGCGACAGAGAACAGAACCGGGCATTTTCCAGCAGCTTCTGCTTCTCCTGCTCGGTCACACGGACATTGATCCCGTAGTTTTTGCTGCGCATTTGTTCACCCCCCTTTCTTCGGTTTGTGACGGCAATGACGGTTGTGACGGGGATTTCCTTATATAGCGATCCCGGCGTCATTTGCGTCATCGCCGTCACGGTGCAGAAATTTGATGAGTCGGCTTTTGCCGGTGCGCTTGGTGTGATACTCGATGCCCAGCAGCTCCAGCACCTCATAGGCGAACTGTCCGAGATACTTTGTGACCATATTGGGCGTGACCTCCTGCTCCTTCATTTCGGCCAGCAACTCCGTGGCCGTGCCCACCCATTCGGTGCGGCACTCCATAAAGTCCACCACCCGAAACAGAAATTTCGGCAGCTCTGCCTTGTGAATATCCTCGCTGTTCTTGCGCTCCACCAGCTCCCAGACAAGGTCGTTAAACTGCAAGGTCAGTTCCTGATATTCCACATCCCGCCCGCTGACCAGCAGCGTAGCGGCGTTTCCGCTGCGCTTGCGGCGCAGGATAAAGTTGGTGTCCGCAGCGCCGATGATGCCGGTGGAACCGCTGACATCGTTAAAGGGATCGTCGCTGTCTTGCAGCTTTCGCAGGTGATGCACCAGCAAAATGGCGATGTTGAAGCCGTCGGCAATGCGCTTGATGGAGGAAATGTCGTCGTAGTCGTTGCCGTACATTCCCGCCTTTCCGGCGCTGCCTTTGGAGTCCCGCACCTTTTGCAGCGTGTCAATGATAACCAGCTTGGTGGCGGGATGCTCGGTCAGAAAGTCCGCGATCTGCTCCTCCAGCCCGCCGCCGATCAGCCCGGAGGTCACGGCGAAATACAGGTTGTCCGGGGCGCTGTCGGTAAGATTGTAGAGCCGGTCTTTGATGCGGCGCTGGGTGTCCTCAAGGCTCAGATAGAGCACATCGCATTGCAGTGTAGGCAGCCCCCAAATAGAGTTTCCCTGCGCCACTTGCAGCCCCAGCCACAGCATCAGCCAGCTTTTGCCGATCTTGCTGGCGCCGCTGATGACATTGACACCCTGCGAAATAAGGCCGTCTACGATGAACATCGTCTTGCTCATCGGCGTGGACAGCAAGGTCTCTGCGTCCACGGTTTTCAGTTTGTTGTCCATAGAATTCTCCTTTGTAGAATGTTAGAAGTATATTTTGGCGGGGGCGGATGGAAACGGCCACCCGCCCCCGCTTTGCCTTCAAAAAAGCCCCGGAAATCAAGGCTTTCTCGGCGCTTAATGTTCAACGCTGCGTCGCCGTCTGGCAGAGTCCGCCTTCTGCTTGCGTCGGATGGAGCAGCCGCATTCCGGGCAGTATTTCTGCCGGTTGCTACTGGGTGCAAAGGGCTTTCCACACCGTTCGCAGGTCCGTGTACGCTGCCGGTAAATATCGGCGCAGAGTGCCTTGTTGGCGGGCAGAACCGCCCGCCGGAAGTACTTGCACAGCAGCGAATAGGAAATCGTCTGCACGCACACGCAGCCCTCGCCATCGTCCAACGGCAGACAGTTGCCACCGTCGTAGTTGGCGCACAGCCGCCGGATCAGCCGGTTGCAGCGTGCCCTTTGGGCGGGTGTCAGGCGTTTGATCTCATCCAACCTTCTTCACCTCTTTCTCCATCACATAGTTGATGACGCTGATTTTCGGGATCTTCAGCGTCGTGCCGATCTTCACGGCGTGGATGTACCCATAGTCGATCAGCTTGTACGCCAGCTTGCGGCTGATGCCCAGCATCTCCCGAAGCTCTTTAACGGTCACAATGTCCGGGTATTCCGGAAACATCATCTGATAAAGCTCTCTGAGCTCTCCTTTCTTCATAGGTTTGAACCTCCTTTGCTTGTTCTGAAGCCGCATTTCTGCGGTAATTTTTGCTTGCTGCCGCTCATCCGCATCGTTCCTGCCCCGGAGTCTCACCACGGCGTATCGCTTCTTCGGTGCGCTCTCGTCGCAGCAAGTTCCATATCATTCGCTTCCGCACTCGTGCGAAAGCTCATTCGTTTCACTGCTGCTCCTCTTCCCACAAAATCTTCGATTTTGCGGGAACCCTGAATTATCGGGAAGTCGTGGCGGCACTTGCCGGAAGCATATCCTTTGGAGGCGGCGATTCAATTTTCAAGGTACACAGGAAGACAGTCCCCTCAATAGGTAGCCAGCGAGAAGGGCTGTTTTTTAACCCCCTCACTAATCAACTGGGAAAAATTTTTCGATTTGTACGAAAGAATTTTGAAAAAATTCTTTGAAAGTCTCTCTACTAACCAACTGGGAAAATTTTTCGGATTTGAACGAAAAAACTTTTGAGAATTTTTCTGCAAACCCTACTACTAATCAACTGGGAACTTTTCGGGCAAATAACAAATGGGTTTTAGAAAAATTTTTTAAGTGCCCCTCCTACTAACCAATTGGGAAATTTTTTGAGATTTTGGCAAAGTAATTTGAAAAAATCTCTCAACTTTTCAAAAGGTCCCTCTACTTACTCTGAATAAGGGGTGCCGTTTGGCAGGGTGTTTCGAGAAATTTCTCAATTTTTCTATCAAGACACAAAAAGCCGCCCTCCCGATGATGGGAGGACGGCTGGTAATCACTATTGACTTATAGATGGCTCATATAGGAATAGGGCACCGACCTAACGGTCGATGCCCTAGATTTCTCGCCAAAAACTGTTATCACAGTAAAGAACACGGATCGTCGTCAGGTGTCAAAATATAAGTATGCTCTTTGGCTCTCGTTACTGCGACTCGCAAGTTTAAGATGGCTTGTTCTCTGCGTTCTGGCTTTGAAATAATTCTATTCTGATATCTTCCCTCGTATATAATCACTGCATCAAACTCTTTTCCTTTCGATTTATGTATAGTCATAATATTTATGCCGCTCCATTTCCTCGTACTCATTGAAAAATGCTCTTGTGTTAAGGCGTTAGCAACCGCTTCTGTTGCACCAACATAAGAACCGTTTTCACGCCAAAGTTCATCTAACGATGCGTAGAGTTGTGAGCCGCGTTGGAGGAGCCTCAAATGCTTTGCATCTTTAAGAAGGTTTTGATATGCCTCTGACTGCTCATTTCCAATGATAGTCAATACAATTTTCCAATCATTTATTACATTTCCAGAAAATTGTGCCGAATTTGTCAAGGATACAATATCCTGTGTGTCAGCAATCAACTTTTCACGATTTTTCCCTTGAATCTTCTTTGTCAAGGAATACCGACTCAGTGCTGATGCGAGAGATTCCTTTGCCTTTGAAGGTGGTTTATCCGCTCCTTTTCGGCCCAGTATATGCTCGAGCAATGGAGTAAGAACCGCTGATTCAGTACAGCATTTTCGTGACCCGGTCTCCAAAATGCTAGCAATAGTTAAAGCGGCTAAGTATGGGCCAGCAGTATCAACAGCCACTTCGTGTTCAATAACTGGGCATTTTTGGCCGTTCCGCAACTGCTGTTCCCGCTGGAAAGAGTCTGAAACTTCCAGCATAAGTGCATTTGTTGGAACCAATATGGCCAAGGACCAATCGGTTTTCTTCATCTCATATAAGATTTTTTGAACTTCTAGCACTTTGTATTTCAACGCCAAATGCGTATATGGCGATTTTCGGAATGAGTATCGGCACACTGAAACATCTTTATATTGTTTCCCTGTATTTTTGCCTTGCAATAAATCATTTCCAAATTCAGCAATGTCTTTTCCATTGCTGCGATTGTTCTGCTGCCCAAAATCGAAAATCTTCGGTTTAAAAGACTCAATAAATTGTGCAATTCTCTTTGGATCAGCTCCTCTAAAGTCGTAAATCCTTTGTTCCGGATCGGCCAATGCTATTAGTTTCGACTGGGTTCCTAATAATTGAATCAACTGCCACTCATCGGCACTGGTATCTTGAAATTCGTCAAGAATTATAACAGGATACATAGCACAAATTATTTTCTTGAGTGCGTGACTTTCGGTCAGAAGCCGTGTGCAAATATTTGCGAATATATCAAAATGAACCGTTCCTTCCGTGTTGAACATTTCGAGCATTTTCTTTTTCCGTTCCACCTCATTTAGCCCCGATAAACGGTGTCCAGATTCGTGAGGCGGTAACAGATGGAGTGGCTGTGAATTGAGCAAATATCCGTGATGCTTAATTATATTCCAAATGAAACCGTGGTAAGTATTGATTTCAATCTGTTTTTTTAATTCTTGAGGTATAAGTTCGCCTGCTTGTTCTTCTACTCTTGATATAGTTGCACGCGCAAAACTCAAGAAAAGTATCTTTTGCGATTTGCGAATAGTATTTGAGTCGGCTGTCAACTCTTTCGCCTTAAATAGCGCAATAGTTGTTTTTCCGGATCCCGGTCCACCCATAATGAGCAAATTACCATCCGACGCTAGTATCTCATTTCGCAAATCATCTTTTTTGAACTCTATCATACTTCACCTTCGGTCATAACCGAAACAGCCTGAAGCGAATAAACCGATTTTTCTATTGCAAATATGGTCTCAGTTATGAATTTGGGCATTTCACTTTCAGAACAATATTCAATTAATTCAGCAAGCGACCCATCTCCTTTTTTGTGTTTGAAAAAAGCCTTCATAATTTTATAGAGTTTCTCAAATTCCATACCCGTCCGTGGTGCTTCAGTACTCAAATGAGATGGCCACTCATTATCTTTGACAAGTTTCAGCCCATATTTTAACAGCGTATCTTGGTTCACTCCTTTTAATACAACATCTTCTATTCCGTGCTCTGTTGCCTCGTACATATAGTCAACTGCAACTTCTATCTTCTTTCGTACATCATCATCTTGCTTGTCAAAAATTGCGTATACTGTTTTACCCATCTTCTTATAGTATTCACCCAATGGTGCCACCTGTGTATCCGTATTTGCCTGTACAAGAGCTATACCCAGCAAATCGAAAGAACAATTTCTTTCCGGATGCAGGCGTTGAAGTTTTTTCGCCGCTGTTGAATAAACATCATACTCGGTTCTTCCTTCAACAATAAGCACACGCCGGGCCAGCAACGATTCGCAAAAACGCCTTCTCATTTCTTCTCGGTATGCCTTCATTTTAACCGTAGGCGGCATTCCAGCTGGAGATGCTGTAAGATCCCCATTCGTTTTAGAAATTACCAATATTTGATCGGGTGGGAATTCCTCAATCACATATGGCGAATGGGATGCGAAAAGAGCCTGTGTAGATTTTTCTATCACAGTTGAAATTACCCTTTTCTGAATATGGGGAGGTAAAGCAATTTCTGGCTCTTCCATTGCAAAAATTACATTTTCTTTTATATCAGCAATGATTGACAAGAGCGAAAGTACAAGCGTATTAACAGTTCCCGTCCCCTGATGCGTATATGGCGTCAAGTATTCAGTACCATCTTCGCGATACGCTCCAGACCCCATAAAAACCGTAAGCACTTTGCGCAGATGTTCTCGAGTCAAATTTGAAACTTTTATTTGCGGCTTGTCTGCCGCCTCGTACGAAACAATGTTTGATAGCGAGTCCTGTACCGATGTCAATATGTCTGAAACGCCTAATTCAGACTCGTTTGCCACTGAAACGCCCTTAAGCTGCTTGAGAACATCCTCCCACATTTGTGGTTTGACCTCTTTCATCTGGAGAATTATATCCAGCAAGGACCCTCTCTCTAGGCTTAGTGCGCGGCTTCCTGTTCTAAGGGTGCGTAAGTATAGAAATCCACAATTTCGTTTATCTTTTTTTCTAAATAATTCAGGTGTGCTTCCTTCGCGAAGTGTCTCAGCAAAGTATGTTTGCCCTTCAAAGTCATCCTCTTCTAAATTATAGTTTCCTTGAAAGGCTAGCCTGAGGGCCGGTTCGACTGACTCTACATCCGTACTGCTCGCAGGAGGCCCGCTTATAAGAGCTCCTTTACATCTATCCCACCACTCAATGTGATTTCCAAAATATATTTTCTGGTCTTCACTTAATCCGATAACTGTAACTTCTATTTTAATCTGGACCGGAGTATCGTTTGCCAAATATTCTCCCGCATAAAAATCGTGTTCATCTATTACAGGACTTCGTGAAAGACGATCTGGTCCCATAACCAAATCAATAGCCTCAAATAGAGTGGATTTTCCTGAGTTGTTATCGCCGACAAACACTGCATTTTTGCTTACTAAAATAGACGCATTTTTGATCCCTCGAAAATTTGAAACATCAATTTTACATATGTTCACAACTGCATCCCCCTCTACAAACAACTTTGAATTTTAACAAGGCACTTTGCTTTTTAACTGCAAAAAATTAACTCAGCAATCAGCTTTTCCTCATCTCCCGATACACCACATCGGCCAATGCGCTCATAATGGCATTATACTTGTGCTGATCCTCAAAGAGCGAGGTATAGGTATCCTGCGATTCCAGATAGCTGTCCTGAGCCGCTGCTCCGAAGGCCTTAGGGAAAATGCTTTCCACAAAAATCTGCGGATCTGAGGTCTGCGCCATCTTGGTCAGCTTCTTATCAGCCATCAGACGGCTGCGCAGAGCCGTCAGCAGCACTTTGTCTCCCTCGGTGAATTCACCCTTGTACTTTTCGTTGATCTTGGCGATGATCTCATCCAGCGGCGACTTTGTGTCCAGTCCCATTGCACCCTTTTGCTTGGCCGGTTCGTACACGCCCTTCACCTGTTCCAGCTCAATGCTTCCGGCGAAGGTCTTTTGCAGCTTGTAGTATTCCAGCTTCAACTTACCCTCAAGGTCCACCATATCCGTGGTTTCCGCAGGCAGCAAATTGATCAGATAACAACAGAACGCATATTCCTTATGCAGCTCCTTATCGAACATCCGCAGGATCTGCGAAATATAGCCGTACCACTTAATGAGATTGCGCACCTGACGGCGGAACTGATACCGCTCGTTGGGCGTTTTTTGATTATAACGGTCTGCCACCGGCTTCAACACACTGGTCATTCGCCCCATCGCCCGGGCATCCTGCCGGCCTGTGCTGAAATACTCCTTGGCAAAAGCCTCAATATCTGCATCGTTATAGACCGCAAATCCCCGCAGCTCCTTCTGCGTCTGATAGATCAGGTCAGCGTTGACCTCCTGCGAAAGCGAGGTTTCTTGATAAAACGGCTGAAACGCCTCCAGAATGTCCTCTTTCTTGTTGGCAAAATCGAGAACGAAAGTGTCCACCTTGCCGGTGCAGGTGCGATTCAATCTGGACAGCGTCTGCACCGCTTTGACGCCCTTCAGCTTCTTGTCCACGATCATCGTGTGCAGCAGCGGCTCGTCAAACCCGGTCTGGTACTTCTCGGCAACGATCAGCACATTGAAATGGTCGTGGAATTCCGCCTTGGTCTGCGTTTCGGCGATGTGCGTCCCATCCGCACGAACATTCAGCTTCGGCTCGGTATACTCCTCATCACCGTCCTGCACAGCACCCGAAAAGGCCACCAGCACCTGCACATCGTTGTACTTCTGCTCCTCTATGTAGCGTTTGACCTCGTGGTAGTAGCGCACTGCCGCAAGGCGGGAGGAGGTAATGACCATCATTTTGCCCTTGCCGCCGATCTTGTTTCGGGTGGTTTCCCGGAAGGTCTCCACGATGATCTGCGCCTTTTGGGAGATGTTATACGGATGCAGCTCCTGATATTTGCGGATCACCTTAGCCGCACGGCTGGCGGGCACATCCGGGTTATCTTCGGAGGTTTTGACGATTTTGAAGCAGGTGTCATAGGTCATATAGTTCTGGAGCACATCCAGAACAAAGCCTTCCTCAATGGCCTGCCGCATACTGTAAATGTGGAACGGATGAAAGCTGCCGTCCTCATATTCCGTGCCGAACAGCTCCAGCGTCTTGTCCTTGGGCGTTGCGGTAAAGGCAAAGAAAGACAGATTCTTATGCCGCCCCTGAACGGTCATTTCCCGCATCAGGCGGTCTTCCGGGTCCAGTTCTTCTTCGGCCTTGCCCTCGATCTCAGCGTATTCCCGCAGAGCGTCCTCGGTATCCGCAAGGGCGGCTTTCAGTTTCAGAGCCGAGCTGCCGGTCTGGGAGGAATGGGCCTCGTCCACGATAATCGCAAAGTTCCGTCCCGCCACTTTATCCACTTCCTGATAGATGACCGGGAACTTTTGCAAGGTGGTGACGATAATGCGCACGCCGCCGTTGATGGCGTCCCGCAGGTCCTTGGAGGTTTTATCTTCCCCGATGGTCTCAATGGCGCCGAGGGTGTGGTCAAAGCCGGAAATGGTCTCCTGCAGCTGCGCATCCAGCACGGTGCGGTCAGTAACGACGACCACGCTGGAGAACACCGGCTTGTTCTCCTCATTGAACAGCGAGGCCAGCCGGTAAGCCGTCCACGCAATGGAGTTGGACTTGCCGCTTCCGGCGCTGTGCTGGATCAGGTAATTATGCCCCGCTCCGTTCTGTCGGACATCGGCCAGCAGCTTGCGCACCACATCCAGCTGATGATAGCGCGGAAAAATCAGCGTTTTGCCGTCCTTCAGATTCATAAACTTCTGGACAATGTCCATCATACTGTCCTTCTGAAAGACATTCTCCCACAGATACGCTGTCGGGTAACCGTTTGGGTTTGCCGGATTGCCCTTGCCGCCGTCGTTTCCGGCTCCGTTGGAGCCTTGGTTAAAGGGCAGGAAATAGGTGTTCTTTCCGGCGAGCTTTGTGGTCATCCACACCTCGGTGTGATCCACGCAGAAATAGGCCAGAATGCGCTTGTTGAACTGGAAGCAAAGCTCCCGCGGATCGCGGTCATACATCCACTGCCGCTTGGCGTCGTCCACCGTTTGTCCGGTGTACTGGTTTTTCAGTTCAAAGGCGAACACCGGGATACCATTGAGCACCAGCACCATATCCACGCTCTTTTTCGTATCGGCGGAGAAGTACCACTGGCGATAGCTCTCGATGGTGTTTGCCGCCCACTGGGCAGCCGCCGCCTGATTCAAGGCAGACTCCGGCTTAAAATAGCACACCCGAAAACGCAGTCCACGGTGCTTGAAGCCGTGGCGCAGGACAGAGAGCAGCCCATCTGTCTCGCAGGCGGTGTTGAACGCTGTGCAGAACTTCCGCACCGGGTCCACCTGATTGGCGTTTTCAAATCGTGCCCACTCCTTGGGCTGGGTGCGCTGAACGAAGTCAATCAGGGTATTCACATAGAGCCCCTGTTTGGCGTCATAGGCGTCTGCACCCTTGGTATATCCGCCCGCCGGGGAGAGAAAGAAGGATTCTATATCCGCTTCAAAACGCTTTTCGGTGGTGATCATTTGAATTTCCTCACTTTACCTTTTTTGAATTCTCGGATTCCACGCAAGCACCAATGTTCAGCATATTTCCCTCCAATATCATCAGATAGCAATACTCATTCCCATAAATGTCCTCAACGAACAATCTCCAGCCGTGCATTGTTTCATTTTTGCTTGACAAGAAGATGCTCAAACCTGTGACGCAGTTTTTATCGACAATATTGCCCCATATTGGGATGTATGTATGATTGTCTGTAGTCACTTTCTTGACAACAGCGATGCCGTTGTCACTGCTTTTAACATAACACTGGAGCTCATAATTGCCGCTGTCGCCCTCTGCCGATTCTAATGCCACACGCGGAATGCTGTCCCACGCAGGTGCCTGCATAGGATGCTCCATAAATAAATAGGGCTTTGCCTCTTGAATCCGGATATGGTCACTTTCGATTCTCTGCGCTTTCAATGTCCGTTGCACGCCCCACATTGTTAGACCGCCGCCAATGAGTGCGCATATAATCGGGATTATCACATCAGCCAGCCAACACACTTGTTTTGACCTCCTTCTTGCCCGTCACATACTCATAAATCAGGGATTTCTTGTAGTTTTCGATTTCGGTAAGGTATTGCTGTTTCTTTGCAACCAAAGCATCAATGCCCGCGCATTTCGTATTCAATGCTTCAACAATCTCTGCTTGTTCCTCAACAGATGGAAGCGGAATTGTAAATGCTAACACCTTACTTGAACTGGTACAAGCCAAGTTTGTTGTTTTGATTGCTGTCACATCAAAATACGAGCGCCCGACATCAGACACGGTTAAATATTCCAAGAACTCTGGAAGTAATGTATCCTTGCTTGTCTGAACCGCAAAAATATGATTTTGGTGTAGGCAAGGCTCAATCTCACCATGCCAAACACAGCCACGGCCCAATTTATCCCGATCTCCGCCTTCAGTCATAAGCACATCGCCAGCACGCAACCTGTATTTTAAATCTTCATCTTGCGTTACCTCAATCGTTGTTAACACAGACAAGTCAACATATCCATCTTGTACATTCGCAACCCTTAAATAAGGCCGTTCAACAAGGCTGTCTGTTTTTTCGTACTTTTTCCCGAGCGTTATTCCAGACTTAATCGCTGCACAATGGCGCAGCTGCGTTTTCCGCCACTCCGCTGGAATTTCCCCAATCCATTCAATGCCGCTGTCCTTCATCGGCCTGTCGCCACGGATGCCCTTGGTGACTGCCTGCGTAATGACCGCCTGTTTCAGCTTTTTGTATTCTTCAATGGATGCACGGGTCTTTTCCAATACAGTGTCGATCTCGGCGCACTCCGCATCCAAAAACGCCGCAATGCGCTCTTGCTCGGCAAGTGGTGGGACAACGATTGGCTTATTCTTTAATTCGCTATAACTTAAGATTTTTCGCAATCCTCTACCCATACTATGAAATGCTCGGCACGCATCATATGACTTTAATAAATAGCAAATGTACTCAGCATTTATATCGTCTCTAGGGGACAGCGCAATATATGCAGAAGTAATAATTCCATTGCATTCAACTCGAGCAACTCGTTGCGTCACAAAATCAAATTCCAGATTTAGTCCGTTTATCATAATGGTATTGGGGTGCACAACCGTATACGCAGAATATGCCTCGTTAGTTTCGTCTTCGTCCCATTTTTGAGGCTTTGCAATAATCTTCCCCATTTTAAATTGTAATGCATTACTGTACGCATTAGCCGTGTTTTTCTCTTTTATCTCTTGAAAATGAGACGCTATTCTATGAACTCCCCAAGCGGCAGGTATAGCCCCAACCCACTCAATTCCGCTGTCTTTCATTTCACGCATCTGCCGTCAGCCCTCCTTGTGGAACAGCGTGTTCAGGCTGTCGGCAATTTCACGCTCCAGCTTTTGAATCCGCTCCACAATGTCGTCCACCGGCTCCGGCGGCTGATACTCGTAGAAATAGCGGGTCATCGGAATTTCATAGCCCACCTTGGTCTTGCTCTTGTCGATCCACGCATCCGGGGCGTAGGGCAGGACCTCCCGTGCAAAATAAGCGTCAATGTCCTGCACCAGCGGCACATTTTCGGTGTCCCGCAAGGCGGTGTCCGCCACCGGCTTGCCCCGCTTCATCACGATCTCGCCGTTTTCGTCCCGCTGCGGACGCTCCACTACGATTTTGTTGTAGCCGAACTCCTCACTGCCGAAGATCTTGCTCTCGCAGTACACGCCGGGTTTGTCCCCATACACGGCGTTGTTCCGGTATTCGCCGTAGGCCTGCACGATCAGCTCCCGGCAATGGTCGCTGATGTCGTTGCGCTTGGTGCCGATGGCTTTGCGGCGCTGTTCATAGCAGTGGGACGCGTCAATGAGCTGCACCTTGCCGCAGCGGTAGGCGGGTTTGTCCTTGCACAGCACCCAGATATAGGTGGAGATGCCGGTGTTCATAAACTGGTCGGTGGAAAGCTGGACAATGGCGTCCAGCCAATCGTTTTCCAGGATATACTGGCGGATATTGCTGGGGCCGCTCCCGGCATCACCGGCAAACAGCGGCGAGCCGTTCTGAATGATCGCCATTTTGCCGCCCGGCGCCAGCTTGGACAGACCGTTGAGCACAAAAAGCTGCTGTCCGTCGCTGATTTTCGGCAGACCGGGCGCAAAACGCCCCAGCTCGCCCTTGGCGGCTTCGGCCTCCACCGCCTTCTTTTCCCGCTTCCAGTCGATGCCGAAGGGCGGATTGGAAATGCAGTACCGGAAGGTGAAGCCCGGGAACTGATCGTCGGAGAGCGTATCACCGAACCGCATATTATTGGGGTCGCCGCCCCGGATCATCATATCCGCCTTTGCAATGGCGAAAGTGGAGGGGTTAAACTCCTGCCCGAAGCAGGTCACTTCCACATCGCTGTTCAGCTCGTGGATACGCTCCTCCATACAGGAAAGCATCTGCGAGGTGCCCATCGTCATATCGTACACGGTCACATTGCCGTCATCCAGCTTGGCATCGCACAGCAGCAGGTCGGTCATCAGATAGATGATGTCCCGGCTGGTGAAGTGCGCTCCGGCCTCCTCGCCGAAGGACTCGGAGAAACGCTTGACGAGATCCTCAAAGATATAGCCGCAGTCCACGGCGCTGATCTTATCCGGACCGAGGTAGCCTTTGGGGGAGTTGAACTCCTTGATGACCAGATACAGGCTGTTGCACTCCACCATACGGCGGATGATGTTGTCAAAATCGAACTTGGCCAGCACATCCTGCACATTGTTGGAAAAACCGGCCAGATAATCCCGGAAATTTGCTTCAATATTGTCAGGGTCAGCCAGCAGGCTCTCAAAAGTAAACCGGCTGGTGTTATAGAACTGATAGCCGGAGGCACGGGTCAGAAAGCCGTCGATAACCGCCAGCTTCTTAACCTTTTCATATTGCTCGATCACCGCATCGTGGGTGGGCAGCAGGCAGTCGTGAAACCGCTTGACCACCGTCATCGGCAGGATCACAAGGCCATATTCGTGGGGCTTGAAGTATCCGAACAATGCGTTCGCAATATTCCAAATCACAGTTGCCTTTTCCTGTATATTTACGCCCACGGCGCTGCTTTTTTCGTTAACCATTGCTTTCTCTCCTCATCCGACTGCCACTTCGACCTTTTTACCGCTGAAGGCCACGCCGTATTTATAAATCGTTCTGACCCCGGCGGTCGTCAGCTCGGTTTCGTATTTCTTGTCGTTGATCTGCTGCAAGGCCGTCTCGGACAGCTTTTTCAGCTGCTCATCGCTGCAATTTTTCTCCGCTTTCAGTTCGATCAGGATGCCCGGAAGACCCTTTTGCGTGGGCTTCAGCTGAATGTCATAGCGCCCATCGCCGGATTCCCGGTTGGAGGTCACGAAAGCGCCGCCCAGCAGGGCGCACAGTCCCAGCATAAAGCCGTGGTAGAAGTTCTCCCCGGCAGTATCGAAGGAGCTGACCGACTGGGTCAGCAGCGTCTGTATCTGCGCTTTCAGCCGTGCGTTATCGCCGGAGAAGATGGCCTCCTGAACGGAAATCGCCGTGGACGGCGGGATCAGATTCTCCAGCCTCTGCAAAATCTCCTTGTTATACACCAGAGAAATCTCCCGGTTGGGCAGGGAGACCTCGCACATAAAATCGCCGCTGAAGGAGGGCGTGGTTTTCAGTGCCTTCAGATAGCCGGTCACCAGTAGGAAGCTGTAAATGGTGGAGGGATTGCTTTTGATCTGCGGATAGATCACGCCGGTGTCGATGAAGGTGGTGAAGGTCTCGCCGTTGACCAGGGAGGTCAGACGGTTATAAATCTCCTCATCCGCCTGGGCAAGCACTTCCCCGATAATATCGTTGCTGCCGGTGGAGACCCAGAAGGGTCTCGGCTCGCACTCGTTGCTGAAGTAGTTGACCACCGACCACGGGTTGAAAATCTCCGTCTTGCCGAAGCGGTAGCCGTCGTACCACTGGCAAATTTCGTCGTACTTATCGGCAGCGCCGTAGTATTCCGCCATCTCCATCACCTCGTCGGCAGTGAAGCCGAAGTAGGCGCTGTATTTGTTGTCCAGCACGGAGTTGATGGACAGGTTGTTCATCCCGCTGAAGATGCTCTCCTTGGCCACCCGCAGAATGCCGGTAAGGAAGCCGAAGGACAGGTGCTGATTATCCTTGAACCCGCCGGAAAACAGGTTTCGCATAAACCGGATGACCTTGTCGTAATAGTCTTTCTGATAGCCCTGCTGGATGGGGGTGTCATACTCGTCGATGATGATAATGGGCGCAACGGCATAGTGCTTGTGCAGCATAGCGGACAGATCCAGCAGCGCCGACGCCAGCTCTACCTCGCTGACCTTGCCGTCTGCCAGCTTTTCATAGGTCTTTTTGCTGTACTCGTCGCACTTATCGCTGGCCAGCAGTTCCTTGTGCCGCCGGGTCTCCTTTGCGAAAATATCCCGAATGGCCGCAAAGGTCTCCTCCCAAGTATCAAACTTCACATCCTTGAAGGTCAGGAAGATCACGGGGTATTTGCCCTGATAATCCCGGTACTTCTGGCCGCAGGCCCAGATTTTCTTATCCCGGAAGTAGACGGAGGTATCCTTGTCGCTCTTTTCAAAATAAGTGCGCAGCATATCCATATTCAGCGTTTTGCCGAAACGCCGGGGGCGGGTGAACAGCGTCACCATCGGACGCTCGTCGATAAAGTCCTTGATCATCATCGTCTTATCGATGTAGTAGTATTCCGACGAGGCAAGGCAGTAGTTGGACACACCGATGGGCAGGGGCAGCTTCGGCGCGCGCTCCGTCTTGCGGAAAGCGCCCGTCTTGAGCCGCTGATCCGCCGGCTTCTGAGCATCAGCGGGGATCAGCCAACGATTGCCCTGCTTTTTCGCACCGGCAATTCTCCCATTCTTGCAGAGCGTCGCAACTCTCCGCTCCGTTATATTCCAGCGCACTGCTGCCTCTCTTACCGAGATCATTTCAGCCATAGGGGATACCTCCACGCATAAAATCACAAGTACATTATACCCAGATGAAAGAACAATGTCAACAAAGTTCGGAACAATGTCGTTTCAAAACAGCATTGTTCTTTTCTGCACACAAAACAAGCGGAGGTCATCGACCCCCGCTTGCTCGTTACCCATATACAATTTCCTGCATCACGGCCTCGTTTGCCCGATGTCGGATGCCGTTCATCTTCCGCACCCACGCCATCGGGTCATCGGCTTTCAAGGCCTCCGTCACGCCCTCGGTGTCTGCGTATTGTTCTACCAACCGAAGAAAGAGTTCCTGCGCCTGCTCGTTAAGATCTGCAAGGTGCCCGTCCAGCGTCCCGGCGGTCAGCAGGTTATAATACAGTATCCGGTGATGCTTCTTCAGAAAAGCTCGCCGCCGCTGCCCGTAAACGCCGATAGGGCGTTCTTCTTCGGGCGGTAAGCAAACATCCGGCAAGCAGTAGTCGCCCTGCCTTGTGTAAGTGCCGCCCAGCTGCTCAAATAGCGATTTCATATGTGATCCTCCCACTCAAAATTTCCCCGGCAGGTCTGCAATGCAAAATGCACCCGCCTTTCGGTTTCAGTCTACCAAAACCGAAAGGCAGGTGCGAGTGTGCGAATTTTCAAATCGCATATTATTTCTTCATCTTCCTGCTGAATTCATTCAGCGTCTGGATATGCCAGAGGCTTTTACGGGTAATGGAGCGGAAGGTCAGGGAACAGAAAAAGTCCACGAGAAAAATTTTCGGGATGCAGAATTTCAATCCCTTCTGAAAGGCTTTCAACGAACCCCGGCTGCACCAGTTGTGGACGGTGGTCAGGGTGTAGCCGGTCAGGGTCACCACATCCTTTACCGTGACCACATCCGGGTATTTGCGCAGCAGCTTTTCATAGTAGCCGTGCATCTGCCGCAGCGTGTCCTCCGGCAGCTCCTTGGAGTGCCTCGCCACATAGTGGGTGCCGTACCATCCCTTCGGCGCAGAGTAGAGTTCGGGGAAAATCGCCCGCTCCTCCAAATATGCTTTCACATCCTCTTTTCGGATTTTATAGCACCGGGTTTTCTTACCCGACCACTCACAGGGCACCTTGCCGCTTTTGAGCAGGTGCAGCGCCGTGGACTTGCTGATATGGCAGATGCGGAAGAATTGCTCCTTGTTCATTACCTCGGGAACGCTGTCCCAGTTAACGGGGAATACATCCATATGTAACACCTCAAAAATAGATTTTCGTCGGTTGGAAGCTCTGTTCTGCGGTGTATGGCCATCTCCCGTTTTTTCTCTCCTATCTTCCCGCATTTCTCTCCAAAATCGGGAAAAATGCCGATTTGAACCCACTTTCAAAAAAGCCTGTCCCACAAGGCTTTCCGAGTGAAAAAGCCTGATTTCAAGCGGCTTGCGGCGGGTACGGGGCTTACAGAAACGACCCCAAAACGGACACCCCCGTCACAGTTGCATAAAAGACTCGAAATTTTTGGAAGCTCCGGCCGTTTCGTCCGCTGAAAATGTCCGCCGCACAGGGCTTTGCGCGGGTTCGGATTTCACAATTTCATATCGTTCTTGCGTGTTTTTCTTGCATTCTTCCGGAGCAGGGATTACACTTGAGGTATACGGAGAGTTGTCCGAGAGGTCGAAGGTGCGACACTCGAAATGTCGTGTTCCCAAAAGGAACCTAGGGTTCGAATCCCTAACTCTCCGCCAAAAACCCAGTCATATCAAGGCTTTTGCCCATATGACTGGGCTTTTCTTTTCTCTCAAGGTCACATCGGCGTACATGATTTTCGGCAAGAGCTCAGGTGTGCCAGCCGGTTTGCCTTGTGTCCGGCAGGGTCAGGATATTGTCCATCACATTTGCCGAGGTGATCTTGGACTTGTAATCCAAATGGCTGTAAATATTCGCCGTCGTGCCAATATCGCTGTGACCCAGCCACTCCTGGATTTGCTTCAGAGGCACATCGTTCGCCAAAAGCAGTGAGGCACAGCTGTGTCTAAGGTCGTGAAAGCGAATGTGCCGCAGACCGTTCTGCTCCAGCAGCTTGCTGAAATTGGCGGTAACGCTTCTGGGGTTGAAGATATTGCCCATGGCATCCACAAAAACATAACCGTCATACTTTTTGCTGTAGCAATTTCCGCATACCCGCCGATTTTCCTTTTGCTGCTCCCTCAGCGCCAGCAGCTTTTCCCGGATATTGCTGACCAGCGGCAGGGAGCGCAGGCTGGATTTCGTCTTGGCGCGGTCTGCGCAGACGATTTCACTTTTGCCGTCTATCTTTGCGTTGGTTACGATGTGCTTAATGGTGATGGTGTCCCGCTCAAAGTCGATGGCGTCCCATTTCAGCCCCAGTGCCTCGCTGCGGCGCAGGCCGTAAAAGGCGGTCATCTGAATCAGCAGGGAGTACGGATGATCCTTGGACGCTTCCAGCAGCCTCTCCAGCTCCTCCTGCCGGTAATAGTCCGCAATGTACCGCTGCTTCTTGGGGCGCTCCACCTTGTCGGCGGGGTTGAAGGGAATCAGGTCCATTTTGACGGCGTATTTCAGCGCCTTGTGGATATTGGCGTGATAGTGGATCACCGTACCGGGCGACACGGTTTTCAGCTCATGCAGATAAAAGCTCTGAATGTGCTTGGCTTGGATTCCGTCCAGCGTCAGTCCGGTGTTTCGGAAATACGGTGCGATCTTTCCCTTTACCATCTGCGTGTAAGAGGAAAAGGTGGTCTTTTCCACCGAGCTGCGGATAATCTCCAGCCACAGCTCCATGTAGTCGGCAAACAGCATATCAGAGGAGATGTCCTCGTTCTCCTTGCTCACAACCGGCGGGACAAAGCTCTTGCGGGTGTCCAGCAGCAGCTTCTCGGCGCGGCGCTTGTTTCCCTTTGCGGGAAGTCCTGTGGGAATCCACGGCTGCCTGCGTTTGCCGTTGGCGTCCGTGTAATTCAGCACCATGTAGTAATTGTCGTTTTTTATTTGCAGGTGTCCTGCTATCATAAACTCTACCTCCTTTGCGGATAGCACATGAACGGGCACCCTTTCGGACCGTTTTTATTATACGCCCGGCGGGAATGCCCGTCCAATGTGCCATACAGGTTCAAATCCCGGCTACGCCGCCGGCTGCGGATTTCCCGCCGAGAGTGCGTAGCGGATCACATTGATTTTCGGTACGCGGTATGCATTGCCGATTTTCATACCGGGGATGTCGCCGTCGCCGATCAGCGCATAGGCCAGATGACGGCTGATGCCCAGCATCGCCTGCACCTGCGCCACATTTACAATGTCGGGGTAGTCCGTGAACATCACCTCGTATAGGGTCTGAATTTCGATTTTAGTCATCGGCACCACCTCCATCGTCACCAAGCACATGTGCGAGAAGCATATCAAGCTCTTCTTCTGTGTTCACCGGCGAGAGGCTGACAATACCCTCTTCGTTTTCATCCTCACCGAAGGGAGTGCCGCCTTCGCATACGATATTATCCAGTTTTTCCGAAATAGCATGGATTACATAGTGAACCTCTTCCTGAGAGAGAATAAACACAAGCTCGTGTCCGCACTCATCATCAAAGGTTGCCACAAGCTTATCGTCGCTGCGGTCAATACCGTTATCAGCATCGATGAGGAATTCAAGGAAAAGATCCTCAACAAAGAGGCAACCCGCCTCGGAAAAATCTGCGACCATACGGTCAAGCTCCTGTTTTCTGCTTTCGCTCAAACGGTTAAAATCAAAATTAGCTTTCATAATTTAATCTCCTTTCACCGAGCGTCCCGGTCTTTGTGCTGCCGCGCCAAGTGTTTGTTATAAAAGTCCATGGCCTTGACAAGTGTCTCGGTCATCTGCTTCACGGAGGTGTCCGGGCGGAAAAAGCTGCGAAGCTTGTCTACCGGCACCTTCACATATTCCACCTGATTGCCCTTAACCTCGGACAGAAGCTGCAGCACCGCGTCATCCGTGAGAGTCTGCGCCTCGCTCATGCGCCGCAGCCGCCGGGCCTGAGACAAGGACGGCGTTACCTCATCGCTGTCCATCACGGAGAAGAGCATCTCCTGCTCGGACGGCTGCAAATAGGACAGCTCCACCGCCGGAGTCAGGGCGATCTTGCCCTCGTCCACCAGCTTCAGGATGTCGGGGATCAGGTGGGTGAGTCGGATGTAGCGTTGGATTTGGTTGCGGCTGTCGCTGCTGTTTTGTGCAAGCAGTTCGTCTGTTCTCAACTTCGTCCCAAGTTGGGACGAAGTTCCCTGATGTTTCAAAGCATCGTATTTCATCTTGTACGCAAAGGCCTTTTCCGACGGCAGGATATGCTCTCTTTGCAGGTTGCTGTCCACCATGGTGATAACAGCCTCCTCGTCTGTCAGGTCACGGATAATCACCGGCATGGTGCCCATCCCCAGCGCCTTGCACGCTGCCAGCCGCCGGTGGCCGGAGATCAGCTCATAGCCGCCGTCAGGCAGCGGCCTTGCCAGTGCCGGAGAGAGCACGCCGGCATCGGCAATGCTCCGCATGAGCTGCGCCATTTCCTCGTCCTCCTTCACCTTAAAGGGGTGATTTCGAAAGGGTGTGAGGTCAGCCAGCGGGATTGCCTCTACCTTTGGCTTTTTCGCATCAAGCCGTTCCTCCGTGCTCATAAAAAGCTCCTCATACCCGGTCAGCCCCAAATCAATCGATCGGTCGTTCTTCATCTAATCCTTCCTTTCATCGTATAATCGTCTTGTCCTCTTGGGACGGTTGCTGATTTCGCAGCACCTGCTTTTCCCGCGGGGATAGGTAGGGGTCGTTTTCCACCCACGCATCCAATTCACACGCCAAGAGGGCTTTCAGCTTTGGGTTATCCTCAATCATGTTATAGGCGGTTTGCTTTTGCTTCCGAAGCCGGGAAAGCTCTGCGGTGCAGGCGGCGCAGGACTTTTTCAGCTCGACCCTCTCCGCAGGATCGGCGCAGCCTCGCTGCTTATTACGGATTTTGCTGCGTGCAGCGGATATTGCATCCATCTCCCTGTCCATTCGTGCAAGAAACCTCTGCACATCCTCCGGCGTGTCCAAATGCTCCCGACACACCAGCGTTATCTCAGCGGTGAAGCGATCCAGCCTGCGGCAAGCCTCCCGGCACTCCGCTGACAAGGGCTGCCGATACTCCTTTTCGTACAGCGGCGCAACGCCCAGCACGATTGCCACACAGCGGAAGAAGCTCAAATACCCGGTGACGCGGGGCAAATGCAGATAGAAATCCCGCTGCCGGTAATATTCTTCCGTCGGCGGATTTTTTCTGGCATATTCCCGTGTGTAGGGCCTCATGAATTCAAAATAGCGCCGGGTCACACGGATGTCCCGCTGGTTCTCCAGCAGCCTGTCCTGCAGCGCCTCCTTGTCATATTCGGCTCCCAGCCGGAAGGTGCGCATACACTTTTTAGCGCTTAGAGAGCGGATGGTGGCGTACCTGCGGTAGGGATCGCACACGAACACATAGTCCTTCTTCCGCAGCACGGCACTCAGCTCCGTCCAGCTGCTCGACATCGTCAGCGCCTCGTCCAGCGCCCGCCGCATAAGGTTGTATCGGGTGGGCTCGTCGTTCTTTTCGGCAAAGTAGACCGACCGCGCCGTTTTATGCCGTTGGGGATTTTTCACCACCGACAGGCCATGCTCCTTGCAGATACGGTCGGACATATCCCGCAGCTTGTAGTAGACCTCGTATTTTGCCTCCAGCTTTTTGCCCGTCCACATATTCACCGGATTCACAACAAAGTGGTTGTGATAAGTGCCGGTGTTGAAGTGGGTGGCAACAAGCACCTGCCGGTCGTTCCCCCAAAGCCGCTGCGCCGTCTCCACGCCGATGCGATGGCATTCCTCCGCCGTAACCTCACCGGTCTTGAAGGACTGGTAGGCGTGGTAGGCCACATTGCCGCCGGCTTTGCCGAAGCGCCTCTGCACGGCAGCCATCTCCCTTGCGGCAGACTCCGCCCTGCAGCCAATTCCGGTGACGGCGTATTGCTGCTCCCCCTCATCCAGGTTTTTTTCTTTGTCGGCAGCATACAGCAGCACCTGCTCCAGGTCGCTCAGCTTGGTCTTGCTGGGGTTGGTGCAGTAGTCCACCACACGGCTGACGCTGTCATGGATCGCCCAGATCTTTGTCACCGCCATCGGCATCCTCCTTCCCGTGATAGGCGCGCAGAAGCAGGCTCTCGATCTCGGTCAGGGCCTCGTCAAAGTCCCTCATGGCAAGCTCGTAGCGGACGGTATCGTGGAGCGTCGTCAGCTTCTGATACGCCAGCATCAGCTCCCGGTGCGGAGCCTCTCTTACCGCTGCGCCGGTTCCCAAGCTTCGGAGATATTCCGACATATTCATGCCGCATTTCTTTGCCTTTCTGCGAATGGTATTCTTCTCGGTTTTATAGACTCGCACATTGATTTCCTCTGTTCGATTCCGCATAGATATCACATCCTTTCAGCGGGGTTACAGGGGCGCGCCCCTTTCGTATCGGCAGATACGGGGGATTTGGGTGCCGCAGGGCTACACAAATCCCATGCTCGTTATCCTTACGGATAAAAAAGCGGTGTATAGCCCCGCACCCCTTAAAGCGGCAATTCCTCATCGTCCTCCGCCTCCTCCCATGACACAGATGACGCTTGTGACGATGCTTGGGGAAGCCGGAAGGTTCCGTCATTCTGTTTCCGCAGTGACGCAAGTCTCTCGCTCCCGGAGGAACCGTCATGACCGTCAGCGCCGTCATGCAGCTCCAAAAGCACCAACCGGGCAGCCGCCGTTTTACGATACTCGCAGGTGATTCCCAGGGGCAGCAGCACATCGCTGTAATGACGGGTCAGATGCTTGCTGGCGAGGTTGGGCTTCAGCTCCGTATTACCTACGGCGGCAAGCAGCTGGGACACCGTGCCCCGAAACCGCCTATGCGCCAAGAGAAAATCCGCCACCTGAAAAACAAAGTCCGGGATGCGTTCCTTTCGCAAATCCTTGGCGCTGAGCGCCTCGGTAATCTCCCATCGGACGCCCCGCATCTGCATTTTCAGCTTTTTCTCCTCCACATCCCGGCCTGTAATGCAGAGGGTGGCGCAATCGCCGAAGCGGTCATCCTTGCGGAGAATCATCCCCGTATCCGCCACGCCCAAAATGCCTGTGGAGCCGGTCATGTCGTTGAAGATATTGCTGCTGTCCCGCTCCTTTCGGGTGTGATGGACAACGAAGATGCAAATGCCGTGGTCATCGGCAAGCTTTTTCAGGCCGGACAGATCCTTGTAGTCCTGGGCATAGGCATTGACCTTTGCGGAAGTATTGTCCCGCACCATTTGGAGGGTATCGATGAATATCAGGCCCGTGGAGGGAAATTCCCGCAGAGTCTCCTCGATCTGCCCCTCCAGCTCCGCGCCCAGCTGTCCACAGGAAAAGCCGAAGCGGAGATTCTCCGGTGGAGAGTCCGTCAGCTCCTGCATACGCTGCTGAACGCGCCATTCCCGATCCTCCAAAGCCAGATATACCACATCGGTTTTTCTGGTGGGCAGCCCCCACACCGCCTCGCCGCGGCTGATTTGCAGGCACAGCCACAGCACCATCCAGCTCTTGCCGATCTTGGAGTCACCCGCTAAAATGGCGAGCCCGTCGGAGAGAACACCGTCGATGAGCATTTTGGGGTGGGCAAGGGGTTTGTAATACAGGGTATCGGCATCGATCAGTTGTAGCTTGTTCATGTGTTTCACCTTCTTTCTTTCGCTGGTAATTGTGTTTTTTGGTTGGTGCCGTACTTCCGATATCGTTTTTATATGCCTGCCCCGGGGCCTCCGCGGCGTCGCCGTGCTCGCTCTTTTGCGGTCGTCGCACAGTCATATCTGTCTCGGTAACGGCTATTCAGTTGTCGAGGTACACGGGGGAAGCTTAGAAGCTCCTCTCACTTTCCCTTTGCCGAATTTTTTTCGGATTTTCCCGCTGCTTTTCAAAATTTTTTCTTTTGAGCTGGTAAATTATAAAAAGCCGAGCTTGTGCAGAGCTTTTTCAAAGTTCCCCTCACTTGGTAGGCAGCGAGAAGGCCAAAAAATTAACCCCCTTGAAAAATTCTTTTGTTTTGGCTCCAAATTGGAGCCATTTTCCTATGCAGGACTGCTCGTGGCTCCGAAATGGAGCCATTTTTCGTCTATGGCATCAAAATTGATACCATGTCCATTCCGGATTTCATCGGTGTGGCTGCAAAATTGATGCCATAAAAATAAGCGCCTGCCTCTTTTCAGAAGCAGACGCTCATTTCTCGTATTCAGTTTTTACCGTAGCAGCCGGATCAGCAGCTCATTGATATCCTCGGTGGGCTTGCCGCTTGCTACCAGCTTGTTCCGAAAGGACAACAGGGCCATTGTCAGCAGCCGTCGCTCGCCGGCGCAGAGTGCTAACACTCGATTTCTTCTATACTTGAACATCACCACACCTCAGCAATAAACCAGCTCAGAAAGGACAACTTCCTCCGCACGGCTGCAGATGCTGTTCATCCGTCCCACCCATTCCATTTGATTCTCGGTCTTCAGCCGCTCAGTGACACCTTCGGCTTTCTTCATCTGTTCGACCAGCTGATCAAACATTTCTTGTGCAGTGTCGCCGATTTCCTTGAGATGCTCGTCCAGTTTGCCGGTCAGCAGCATCCCCGTGTAGATGCCGTCTCTGTACTCGCGCAGATACCGCCTGCGCTTTTCTGCGAATCTGTTGTACATATTCTTCCTCCTTTTGCGCCCGCCGTGCGGGTTTCTATCATCATCCACATGATGGCGCAACCCGAAGGAAAAGCCCAATGTGCGAAAAACAGATTTGCAGATTTGACATCATAGAAACTCCCTCAGAAACGCAGGTTAATATTTGCCAAATTGAAGGGTTTGTATGTCCTTATGACGTTATACCTTGATTGAGTTTTCGAACGAAAACATTTGTTGAAATATGTGGACTTTTTGTGCGGGCTGTGATATAATTATCAAAATACAGATTTATATGTTGAAAAGCGGCACTCCCAATACTATTGGCACAAGCAATAAAGTAAATGAGGTTTGCTATATGACTGTGAGTTATAAAAAATTATGGAAGCTCTTAATAGACCGAGATCTAAAGAAGAAGGATCTTGAGGAAATGGCTGGCGTTAGTCATTATGTAATGAACAAGTTGACACATGGGGATAACGTCACCACTGATGTCCTATGCAAAGTGTGCAAGGCTCTTAATTGCACCGTTGACGACATTATGGAAATGATTGACGAGTAGCTGTCGCTTTGGGTTTTTCAGTATAGGTATCATCGAATGCTATCGGAAAGTTGGTGAGAAATAAATGCCGTTTGATGCGAGCGTCAGAGCTTATTTGCGGGCTTACCAAAACGAATACAGAGCTGCTCTTCATGGAGGGCAGCACACAGCCGAGCTTTCTTTTCGCGTCCCTATGCATGAAATGTTTAGGAGGATAGCGCATGACTTGAACCCGGCAGGTACTTTCGACATCATTCTTGAGCCGAGAAATCAAGGAAGAATGGGGTGGCCTGACTGGAGAATACAGGATCGCATCTCGCTTGGTGTTTACGGCTATATTGAGGCGAAAGGTCCATCCAACGAGCCGTTCGATACTACCCCGTATAGGGATCAGATTAACCGATATCTGACGTTAGGGCACAAGCTTATCATTACGGACGGCATTGATTTCGTATAAAAACGATGTGGATTCCTTCGTTATCGTGTCCAGCGATTCCGATTACTGGGGATTGATCTCGTCACTGCCAGATGCACATTTCCTTGTTATGATTGAGCGCGAGAAATGCGGACCGGACATGAAGGAAGCCCTTGCTGATTCCGGTATCTTCTACTGCTATCTGGATGACTTTTATTCCGGCAATAGCGAGGACATCAAAAAGAACGCTTTGTTCAAGGAAATGTACCGCTGGATTGACAACTCCGTTCACCTGAATGTCAACGATATGTTTGACGCTGCATTGAGAAATACACGCATTGATATGTCTCCGGCTGAACGGCGGCAATTCTATGAAAAGCACATCAAGCACATGACCTTACAGATCGATGAAGACGGCAATGTCGGTATTGAGCTAAAACGAGGATAGTTTGCATTTGTGAAAAACGCCCCCGACACTGTGCCAGACGCACAGTGCCGGGGGCGTTCCCGTTTCCAGCGATTTATTTTTCTCTCGGCAAGGGGCTGTTCATAAGGTGACACTTTCCATTTTGCGAAGCCGTGAAAATTCGATGTGTTCCGTGGAGATGTTCACTGGGCAGCATACGCCGTACACGTTTCCGATAATCACTGATGTAGAATTGATTTGTGTTTAGGAGGACAAAGCGGGAGATATAATGTTAAATGTAGTTGCGTGCGCACGCATATTGCGTTATAATACTGGTGGTTAGGAGGAATATATCTATGCAACTATTAAAATGGCTTTCCGTAACAGACCGATTTTACAAAATCTATTTGGATAAACAGCTTG
>ULYD01057503.1_pt1 | contig 27864 bp, 30 predicted proteins | sample 1961831 | NCBI WGS metagenome assembly ULYD01 (sample SAMEA4835854, study PRJEB28245) | human gut metagenome | biome: gut microbiome; material: fecal sample | place: Denmark | collected 2008 | reverse complement strand
CCTGCGCCGTCCGCATGAATGCCATCAGCGCCAAACTGACTCAGCTCCGGGGAGAACGCCGCCGGTTGTCGGAGAACGAGGCTTTGGATGAAACCATGGATGCCATTCGCAAGATGACAGATGTCATAAAGAATGGGCCGGAACAGATGAACATCTTCGATGAGGACTTGTTCGACAGCTTAGTGGAAAAGGTCATCGCAGAATCCCAGACACGCATCCGCTTCCGGCTTTATGGCGGTTTAGAACTGGCAGAACAATTGGAGGTGGCGGCAAGATGATAAACCGAAAGATTTTATATGGGTATCAGATTCGTGACGGCGCATTGATGATTGTGCCGGAGGAACAGCAGACCATCCGCATGGCCTTTACACTCTACATCGCCGGCACTTCCTATCAAGCTATTGCGGATGCTTTGAATCACCAGAATATCCCGTATTGCTCGGAAGCGCCGCTTTGGGACAAGCACAAGGTAAAACGCCTTTTGGAAAATCCCCGCTACACTGGCAAGGATGGCTTTCCTGCGGCGGTAGATGCGGATACTTTCCAAGCGGCGCGGAAAAAAGCGGAAGAAAAGAACGCCCTACGGCAGCCTCGCGGGGGAAAATCCCCCATTGCGCGGCTGACTCCCTATTTCCGCTGCACCTGCGGTGGAAAGCTCATCCGCATTGGCGGTAAATGGTTGGATAGCAGCGAGCTGCACCTCAAATGTGGGTCCTGCGGCAGTACCATCACCACAGATACGGATACAGTGCTGACAGAGGCAAATCGACAGATTTATGCACACGAACACCCCAAACAGCCTGCTTATGCCCCCTCTGCGGAAGTCATTCGACTGAGCAATGCCATCAACCGTGGCTTAGAGCAGCCAGACTCCCCAGAAGCGGTGATGGCGCTGATTCTACAAGGGGCAGCTGCACGATACGATTGCTGTCCGGAGCCAATTTCTGAATATGAAAATTTTGACCACCTACCGAAAGCAGATTGGAATCACTTTCGGCGGGTGGTTTCTTATATCACGATCACACAGGAGCATATCATAACAGTTCAGTTTACAGATCAGGCAGGAAAGGACGAATGATACATGGAAGCGACAACGACTTTAGATAGGCGGGTGCGGGTGATTCCCGCTACAAAAACGCAGGGAGCCATTCACAGCACCCATGATGGGAAAAAGCGGGTGGCGGCCTACTGCCGGGTATCTACCGACAGTGAAGAACAGCTCAACAGCTATGAAGCCCAAAAGTCCTACTACACACAGAAAATCGAGGACAGTCCGGATTGGGAAATGGCGGGGATCTATGCCGACGAGGGCATCACGGGTACCAGTCTCAAAAAGCGAACAGAGTTCAAAAAGATGATCACTGCCTGCAAACGAGGCCATATCGACCTCATCATCACAAAATCTCTCTCCCGCTTTGCCAGAAACACCGTGGACTGCTTGGAAACAGTGCGCCTGCTGAAAGCCAACGGCATCGGCGTGTACTTCGAAAAAGAGAACATCAATACGCTGACGGAATCCAGCGAGTTCCTGATCACCCTGTTCAGCGGGTTCGCCCAGGCGGAATCCGAATCCCTGAGCAAGAATGTCGCTTGGGGCAAAGCAAAAAGCGCGGAAGCCGGAAAAGTGACCTTCCAATACAAAAAGATGCTGGGATACCGCAAGGGTGCGGATGGACAGCCGGAGATCGTCCCGGAGGAAGCCGAGGTCATCAAGCGGATTTATCACCGGTATCTGGATGGCTGTACGCTGGGGCAGATCAAGCGAGAATTAGACGAGGACAAGGTCCCGACCGCACAGGGGGTAGACTCCTGGTCGCCTGCCATCATCCACAACATCCTGACGAATGAAAAATACATCGGAGACGCCTTGCTGCAAAAGACCTATATCACGGACTGCATCTCCAAGAAGGTGAAGAAAAACCAGGGCGAGCGCGCCATGTACTATGTGGAGAACAACCATCCTGCCATCATCTCCAGAGAGGTGTTCGATCAGGTGAGAAACGAGATGACGCGTCGCTCCAGCAAGCGCAAAGTGCTGCAAAAGAGTGGCAAAACAGAGCTGGGGAAATACTCCGGTAAATACGCCCTGACAGAACTGCTGGTATGCGGTGAGTGCGGTTCCCCGTACAAACGAGTGACCTGGGCAAGAAACGGGAAAAAGCGGATCGTATGGCGCTGCGTGTCCAGATTGGAGTTCGGCACGAAATACTGTCACAACTCCCCGACACTGGATGAGAGCAAGCTCCACAGTGCAATCCTCGCCGCCATGAACGAGTGTGCCGCCATCCGGCAGGAGGTCTGCCCCGATGTACTGGCGATGGCAGAGGAAGCCAAGCAGGCATTATCGCAGGCTGGTGCAAAGCTGCTGGAACTGAAGAAACACATGGAAACGGTGAGTCGGGAGCAAAGCGATCTGCTGGACCGGCTGCTGGAGAACATGGGCGATGCCGAACTGAATGCCAAAATGAAGGCCCTGACGGACGAGAAAGAATCCCTCAAAGCACAGATCCTGGACACCCAACAGATGGAAGTCAGCTTGGAGGAACAGGCCGCCCGCCATCAGCAAATGTGGGACAGCATCATGGAGTGCAGCGCGGGCTACACGGAGTTCGACGATGAGTTCGTCCGTCAGATCATCCAGAAGATCACGGTAGAGGACGAGGAGACCATTCGCATCCACTTCCGGGATTCGGAGATGGTGATGGAACAAGAATTATAAGAAGAAATGGAGTAAAGAATATGGCAATTTTTATGACTGGCGATACACATGGTGATTTCAGCAGACTTCGCCCCGCGGCCTTTTATGAGCAGGTGCAGCTGACGAAAGCAGATTACCTGGTCATTTGCGGCGACTTCGGCGGCATCTGGGATGGCAGCAATACCGAACAGCAATGGCTGGACTGGTTGGAAAACAGGCCGTTCACGACGCTGTTTGTGAGTGGGAATCACGAAAATTTCGACCTGCTCTGCAGTTACCCGATCAATCAGTGGCACGGCGGACTCGTACAGGTGATTCGCCCCAGCGTCCTGCACCTGATGCGGGGACAGCTTTATGAGATCAGCGGAAAGCGGATCTTCACAATGGGTGGCGCAAGCAGTCACGATATCCAAGACGGCATTTTAGAGCCGGACGATCCGAACTTTGAACGAAAGCTCCGGCAGCTTAATGCCGCAGGAGCGCTGTTCCGTGTCGATCACCACTCCTGGTGGAAAGAGGAACTGCCCGACGATGCGGAATACCAGACCGCGCGAGAAACGCTGGACAAGGCTGGCTGGAATGTAGACTACATCATCACGCACTGCTGTCCCAGCAGTATCCAGGACATATTCAGCGGTGGGCTGTACCGACGGGACGCACTGACAGACTTCTTCGATGAAATCCGAGAACGCTGCCGCTTCAAATACTGGTTTTTCGGACACTACCACGAAAACATGGTGGTAGCGAAAGAGTTCGTAATGCTCTATAAGCAGATTATCCGACTGAAATGATGAATGGAGGCGCACTGGCGATTGGCTAATGTGTCTCCACTTTTTATTTAAGTAAGTTTTTCACAAGCTCAGGCATAAATCTTTGTCCGGGTTCACGAATAGCTCTCCCGACTGCGTTGTGCCATTCAAGAGGACATACGCCTTGCGTACAGAGTGTGAGCGTTACAATTCCCGCTTCAAATCCACAGGTCAGGAACGGCTGTGGGTGCGCAACGGCACAAGCGCGGCAAACCTCAATACACTGGCCCACATCTCCGCCCTGGCGGTTGCGTTGGCCGCCGTTCTGCACGGCTCTCACTCCTATCGTTCTGCCAAACAGCTTCGGCGTTCCGCCTGATCTGTCTTTTCCATAATTTACCCTTTCACCTATATACACAACTTTTGAACTCAAATCTCACACATTTTTTCAAATGTTTTTCTATCCCATAATACCACAATGTTCTACAATTTGGGCATGAAAAGATGCCTTCGGCTCTTTTCGGTATCCAGTACCGGTTAAGTGCGTGATTTAGTGAAATCACCGGAGTTCTACCCTATCCATACAAAAGGTAAAAGGGAGCGGAATTTTACAGGATTGACACAGGTCAAGAATGATGGTATAAGGATTTTAGTAATTGCTTTATTCTATGAGCGATTCAAAATCATAAAATACGGGAGGAAATCCATAATGGACAAAACGGTACATAAGCTGCTGAATCAGCAGATCAACAAGGAGTTCTACTCCGCATATCTCTATCTGGAGTTTTCTAATTATTTCAAATCCAAGGGACTTGATGGCTTCGCCAACTGGTACATGATTCAGGCGCAAGAGGAACGGGATCATGCTATGCTGTTCTATACCTATCTTCAAAATCAAAATCAGACTGTGACATTGGAATCTATTGATAAGCCAGATCCTTCGATTTCCTGCCACATGGATGTCCTGAAAGCCGGGCTGACGCACGAAGAATATGTGACCGGCCTCATCAATAATATTTACAGTGCCGCCTATGATGTGAAAGACTTTCGCACCATGCAGTTCCTTGACTGGTTTGTAAAGGAACAGGGCGAGGAAGAAACGAAAGCAAACGATCTTATTTCCAAGATGGAGCTATTCGGCACTGACCCCAAGAGTTTGTATATGCTCAATCAGGAGTTGGCTGCCAGAGTCTATACAGCGCCCTCTTTGGTTCTGTAAAAGGTTCATTATTTTAAGGTCACAAAGGAAAAAACGGCAAGTCTGCCGTCCTTTCCTTTGCGGCCTTATCTTATATAACCCGCATGATCTGCTCCCAGAGCAGGATGTGCTTTTCGTCAATGGCTTTGTTGTCATGATAATGGCCGAACAGCCAGTAGTGGTATTTTGCTCTTTCCTGGATCGTAAGCTGGATGCAATCCGCGCCGCAGGCGAAGGTGGCACGGTAGCGCATGTGTTGCCGGAGGATGAACTCCCGATGAATGCCACCGGCTTGGAAACGCTGGACAGCATCTGAGACCTGTTCGAAACGAGCCTGCGCATGGACAGTATGCAAGCCAGAACAAAGATGTTCGAAATGGCAAAGTGGCTGGAGGAAAGCCAAAACCTTCTGGACTGGATCGTGCAGGCACCGAAGGAAAAGCAGGCATGGATGGGGCTGACAAACTGAGCTCTCCCTATAACAGAGCCGCCCCGCAGTGGGCGACTCCCCTCATCCCGCCGTGTTTGCCCCTGTGAGCCGACGTGTAGGCTTTTTACAGACAACCCAATGAGTAACCCCCACATGGGGTCTGAGCAGGTGTTGAGCCGCTTGTGGGGAAATTAACATCCGGCAAAAAACAGAAAAAAGGCTCGCAAAATTGGTCTATTGGAATTGACGTTTTATGTATTTTCACGTATACTCTTTTAAATTACAGATTCACGCGCACATTTACAGATCATTCATCCGTCATCACAAGATGCTGGGGGTTCGAATTGCAAAACGGAAAACGAGCCTCAAAAGCCGAGCGAAAGCAAACCCTTGCGGCACAAAGCTTCGCGCCCGCATCTTTTTTGGAGCGGGCAAGTTTGCTTCGCAAACTTATCCTGCGGGGGAATTAAAAAGCAGGGGAAACCCGGCTAAGGTTTCCTCTGCAAACATCCCTTTCCTTGCGGACAACAGGAAATGTTGCATCTTTTTTGTCAACGCAAAGCAGAGTAAATCAGGACATCCGATTTGGATGCCCTGATTTTTTTCGTTAGACGGAAAGAACTCGATACCGACACCCATGCGCAAAGTGCATTTTAATCAGAGGTGAGGCAGGGTTCCTGCGAATTGCGGAACACAATTCGCGGGATGCCGGGAAGCGGGTTCGAGCCTCGTAGCCCGCTCCAGAGCAAATCAGGACATCCGATTTGGATGCCCTGATTTTTTTATTAGACGAAAAGAACTCGATACCGACACCCATGCGCGAAGCGCATTTTAATCAGAGGTGAGGCAGGATTCCTGCGAATTGCGGAACGCAATTCGCGGGATGCCGGAAGCGAGTTCGAGCCTCGTAGCCCGCATACGGTGGTTCGTGTTGAAAATCGGAAGGAAACCAGCAAAGATTTCCCTCGCAAATACCCCTTTTTCTGAAGGAGGACTCTGCACTTTTTGCCGGAGCAGGGCAGCGAAAAATGCGTAATACGCTGAGGACCCCCGGCAGAGCCGGAGGTCCTCATGATATAGGCTGGAAGATTTAGTCAACGGCGATGACAGCACCGTCAAAGTTTTCGGCGATGTAGTTCTTCACGGCGTCGGAGTGCAGGGCCTCGGCCAGAGCCTGGATGGCGGCGTTGTTCTCGTTGCCCTCTTTGCAGACCAGCACGTTCACATAGGGGGAGTCGGAGGATTCCAGAGCCAGAGCGTCCTCAACGGGGTTCAGGCCAGCACCCAGCGCATAGTTGGAGTTGATAACGGCGAGATCCACCTCGCTGGCGATGCTGGGGATGGTGGCGGCTTCCACCTCGGTAAAGGTCAGGTTCTTGGGATTCTCCACGATGTCCTTGGGGGTAGAGGAGAGGTTGGAGTCGTCAGCCAGCTTGATGAGACCCTGAGCTTCCAGCAGCAGGAGGGCACGGCCTTCGTTGGTGGCATCATTGGGGACGGCCACGGATGCGCCGTCAGGCAGGTTGTCCAGAGAGCCGGACTTGCCGGCGTAGATGCCCATGGGCTCGATGTGGACGCCGGTGATGCTCACCAGATGAGTGCCGCGGGTGGTGTTGAAGTCATCCAGATAAGGGACGTGCTGGAAGTAGTTGGCGTCCTCATCGCCGTCCTCCACGGCGGTATTGGGCACCACATAGTCGCTGTACTCGTGGATCTGCAGGTCGATGCCCTGCTCGGCCAGAATGGGTACGCACTGCTTCAGGATCTCGGCGTGGGGGGTGGGAGAGGCAGCTACGTTCAGAGTGACGGTCTCCTGAGGTTCCGCAGGCTGCTCGGTCTGCGCGTCATCGGTGGTGTCGGCCTTGGCAGAGTCATCGGACTTGCTGCCGCAGGCGGTGAGGGACAGGGCCAGCGTCAGGGCCAGCAGAGTGGCAAAAATCTTGTTTTTCATGTTCTTTTCCTCCAATGAATATCAGAATTGATGAATTTTATATTTCAAGCGCTTGCCGGAATACCCTTGTGCACATAGGGGGACAGGCGATGAAAACAAAGAAGATTATTTGATATGACGGAAATGTTCCAGAAATGCGATTTGAGTAAAATCTGTTTGTTTACCGGTATCCAGCCGTTTGTCGATCTTCTTGGACAGCCAGCCGAACAGGGACTGGACAATCTGCACCATGATGATCAGAATGACCACCGTCACCCACATCACCGAGGTGATGAACCGCTGGTGACCGTACCGCACGGCGATATCGCCCAGACCGCCAGCACCTACGGTACCGGCAATGGCGGTGTAGCCCAAAATAGTTACGATGGAAATGGCTCCGCCTAATACCAGAGAGGGCTTGGCCTCCGGCAGATAGACCTTCCAGATGATCTGGCAGGTGGATGCGCCCATGGACTGAGCGGCCTCCACCACGCCAGCGTCTACCTCTGCCAGAGAGGTTTCCACCATGCGGGCGATGAAGGGGGCGGCGGAGACCACCAGGGGCACGATGGCGCCCTTGACGCCGATCTTGGTGCCAACCACCAGCTTGGTGAAGGGCATGATGGCCACCATCAGGATGATAAAGGGCACGGAGCGGCCGATGTTGACGATCCAGCCTAAGATCTGATTCACGGTTTTGCTGGGGCGGATGCCGTGGGGCTGGGTAACGGTGAGGGCCACGCCCAGAGGTAGTCCCAGCAGATAAGCGAACAGGGTGGAGATCAGCACCATCACCAGCGTATCCCGGGTGCCGGTGAGCAGGATGCCGCCGTATTCCGACCAGAATTCAGAAATGACCTCAAACATGATACTCCACCTCCTCTGCGGTGATATTGGGTTGGGAACGGATGTAGCTCAGAGCCTTGGCAGCCTCGTTGGGATCGTCCGGCAAAAGCAGGAGCATGGTACCGAAGGCCTTGCCGTCGATGGTGCGTGTGTCGGCACCTAAAATCGTGACCTTCACGCCGCAGTCAATAGCAAGGGAGGCGATAAGGGGATCGTAGACCGTGCCGCCGTTAAAGGAGACCCGGACGGCCCGGGTGCCTGCGGGGTACTGCTTAGCGCTGACGCCGCCGGGATACACCAGACGGCGGGCCGCGTCGGTGGCGGGATGGGCGAAGATGTCCTCCACCCGGCCTTCCTCGGCCACCTCGCCGCCGTCTAAAATGGCGACGCGGGTGCAGATCTCCTCGATAACGCTCATCTGATGGGTGATGATGACCACCGTGACCCCCAGTTTTTGGTTCAGCTCCTTCAAAAGCGCGAGGATGGAATTGGTGGTGGTGGGGTCCAGAGCGGAGGTGGCCTCATCGCAGAGAAGCACCTTCGGGTCCGTAGCCAGCGCCCGGGCGATGGCCACCCGCTGCTTCTGGCCGCCGGAGAGCTGGGCGGGATAGGCGCTTGCCTTTTCCTTCAGACCCACCAGATCCAGCAGTTCCAGAGCCTTTTTCTCAGCCTGGGCCTTGGGTACACCGGAAAGCTCCATGGGGAAGCAGACATTTTTCAGACAGGTCCGCTGCATCAGCAGGTTGAAGCCCTGGAAGATCATGCTGATCTTTTTCCGGGCCTGCCGCAGCTCCTGAGGGGAGACGGTACGCATACAGGACTTGCCGTCCGCCTGCTTCTCCATCCACGCCAGCTTCTGACCATTGACGGTGATGCTGCCACTGGTGGGCTGCTCTAAAAGGTTGATGCAGCGGACCAGCGTGGACTTTCCCGCACCGGAGAAGCCGATAATGCCGAAGATCTCACCGTCTCCGATCTCAAGGGAGACGTCCTTAACGGCATGGACCCCATCGCCGGTATCTCCAAAGGTCTTGCTGATATGTTCCAGCTTGATCATAATATCCTTCTTTCGTTGCTGCGAAAATAAAGAGGGCGGAAAGCGTCGCCGCTTTCCGCCCTTCTGAACAGCATGACTGTTACACACAGGAGAGGTTTTTCGCGGAGGCGCACAAAGGCTTGGGCATGGTCATCATCCCCATGTCCATCATGCACATCATCATACCAAAGCGAGTTACGATCATGTTGGTGCGTCTCCTTTCCGTCCCCGGTGTTCCGGTTTCGTTTTCGATGGGCATAGCGTAGCACTGTTGTCCGCCCCTGTCAACGGGGAAAATTATTTTTGGAAAAACCGCAGAAAATCGGCAGGGTCAGCAAAAACTGTTTTGTGCAAATATCAGCTATACTTTGAACCGGCATAGTAAAACAGAGTATGAGATACGGGAACAGACCGGGACGCTGTCAGCAGTCCCGGCCTGTTTTTCGATTAAGACAAAATGGCATTTGCACTCCGGACCGGCCCCATCCGGTCCGGAGTGCGGCGGAGACCTGCGGATCTCCGGCGGGGAAAAAGGAAAGATAGGAAAGATAAAAATAGGAAGATAAGGTTTCAGGAAAGATTAGGAAATAAGGAAAGATATAAAAATAGAGGTGTGTTGAAGGTTCATTCCGCCAGTAGCTTGCCCATGGCGCGGCAGGCTTCCAGTGTATCGCCGTCAGGGGCTTCCTGACAGATGACGCTCTCACAGACCAAATTGATCCCGGCGTCATCACAGTCCTTTTCCCAGGACCGCATCCATTCGCCGTCGCCCCAGCCGTAGGAACCGAACAGCGCCACCTTCTTGCCGTTTAAATGGCTCTTGCAGGCGGAGAACATGGGCTCAAACTCCATTTCCTCCAGTACCTCAGACCCCATAGCGGGGCATCCGAAGGCCACGGCATCCACGCCGCTGAAGGTAGAAGCGTCCACCTGTGCGGCCTCTAACAAAACGGCATCGGCTCCGGCACTCTTCATGCCTTCCAGAACGGCCTCCGCCATCTGCTTGGTGTTGCCGGTGCCGCTCCAATAAATCACTGCGGTTTTCTTCATCGTAAAAATCTCCTTTCTTGCGGGATCGGTCATTGACCGTTGGTATATCAGACTGCGACGGCCAACTGGTCAATGCCGGAACCGGCACGCCAGAGGGCGCAGTAGATATCGGTGCATTTGCGGAACTTATCAAACAGCCGCCGGGCCAGCGCCTCGTCACCGTAAACCTTCCAGAGACCGGCGCACTTGTAATTGACGGCGTGATTTTCGATGAAGCCCCGCACATCCTGAGGCGGATAGCTGAGAAACAGCCCTACCTCGTGGGGAAATTCGCCCCCGGAGCGGAAGCGCTTGGCCAGATAGGCCACGCACTGCTCACTGCTTTTACCGGAATACCCGGCATCTGCCAGCAGTGCTTCCGCCAACTGGTCCTTCAGGTCCACCCGCAGCTCAGCGGGACGGTAGAGGTACAGCAGCGCGGTGTGGTCCTGATAGCGCAGAGGCAGCAGCCGCAGGCCCTTTGGGACCAGAATTCGATTCAGCTTCCTGATCTCCGCCGTCAGCTCTGCCAGAGAGGTGAACGGCGCGGGGAAGATGGTGCCGGTTTTGATCCCGGCCAGAGTCGGTGCGCATTGCCGCACCAGATTTTCCTCAGACATACCGTGACCTCCTTGCTTGCTCGGACTGCTAACGGCGGTTCTCACGGCACAAGCGGCACGCCGGTGTGAGAAGCGTCCGCCTGTGCGGTGATGATTGCGGTTAGATAACCTTAACTGCTGGGGGGAGGAAGAGTGAAGCTTGACCCCTGTGACTGTATCTTATCAAAAGCTTGGAGCCGTATCCGCTCCAAAACGTCGGGTACGGCTCCAAAACAGTGAATGCGGCAAAATAATTCTGAACAGAAGAAGCGGAAGTCCATGTCAGACTTCCGCTCCTGTATGATTGTGATCAAATCCGCCTTTCCACGTCAGCATCCGAGAGGGAAACCGGTTTTTTCGCCCAGTTGGGGCGCGCAGCTGTCATATTCCGCACCGGCCCGGTACTCCCGGGGAGAAACGCCGATCACATCCCGGAAGGCTCTGGCGAATTTGCTGGCATTGTCATAGCCAAACTGACAGGCGATGTCCAGCACCGTCCGGTCGGTTTCCCGCAGCAGCGCCGCCGCGCCGTGCATCCGCTGTGAGCGGGCGTAGGCTGCCGGAGACATACCGTAGACTCCGGTGAAGCTGCTTTTGATCTGCGCCTCGGAGACATTGAACTGCTGGGATAAGCTTTTGAGGGTCAAGGTCCGGTCTGGTTCTGCCAACAGACGGGCTTTGACCTGCTCCGCCAGAGTGACCTGTGCGGCGGTGCAGCCGTGAGGGGTCTGCCCATCCTCCGGGGACAGGGTGCTGAGAAACAGGAGGAGCTCCAGAAGTTTTACCTTTAAATATCCCTTGCGGATGTCCTCCGGGACGGCGTACAGCTCAGAAAATACGTGCTTTACCCGCCGGGAGGACCGGGCAGTGAAAACCGTCCCGCCGGGGCACAACTTTTCCATCAGGGTAGCCGGCCGCACCTCCACATCGCTGAGAATACAGGAAAGGCACTCCGGCGCGGCAGCGGGATCAATGGTGACGGTGATCCCGTGGTAATGACCGGTGGGGAAGCGGCTGTCCGGAGGCAGGGAAGAGGTGCGGGCTACCGCCAGATCTCCCGGAGACAGATAGAAATAGCGGCCGTTCTGCCGGTATTCCACCCGCCCTTCCAGACAGTGATGGATCTCCAGCCGTTCCCCGGAACCATCCCGCAGTTCCCGGCAGACACGGGCATGAACATCCCGGTAGTCCAGCTCCATACCGGGGAATACCCGGTACCGGGTCACAGCGGCTTCACCGCCGGAGGCGTCCGGATAGAGGCGCAGAGGATCGGCTTCGCAGGGGTTGGGGGATGTGCAGGCGGGCGCGAAAGCAGAAGTGGAAAAACGCATAGAATACTCCTTTATAGAAGTTAGATAGATCTAACTGATAATAGCATATGAATCAAAGAAGCGCAAGCAGTCCGTTGAAATACGTTAAAATATGTGTTTTCAGTTGCCTTTCAGCTATTCAGATGCTATAATAAACTAATTACTGTCGGATGGGAGACGGCAAAGCAGCTTCCCAACCGGCAGAGCTGTTTTAGGGGTTACAGTGTTCTAAGGGAAGAAACACGAGGAGGAGAAATCGATCCATGAAGCAAAAACTGAGTTTTAAAGAATACATCTATGTGGCCAGTATGCTGTTCGGCATGTTCTTCGGCGCAGGAAACCTGATTTTCCCGGTTTATATGGGACAGGTGGCTGGCCGGAACATGTGGGCGGCCGTTCTTGGCTTCCTGATCACCGGCGTGGGCCTGCCTCTGCTGGGCGTGGCTGCCTTGGGCATCAGCCGCAGCAACGGCCTTTTTGACCTCAGCCATAAGGTGGGCCGTCCCTATGCGTTCTTTTTTACCTGCGCCCTTTATCTGACCATCGGGCCGTTTTTCGCCATTCCCCGGTGCGCAACGACTTCCTTCACCGTGGGTCTGGAGCAGATCCTGCCCCACGATGACAAAAGCTGGCTCTACCTGCTGCTGTTCTCTCTGCTGTTTTTCGCTGTGACGCTGATCCTTTCTCTGCGGCCGGGCAAGATCCTCACTTATGTGGGCAAGGTCCTGACTCCCTGCTTCCTGGTGTTCCTGGCGATTATGGTGTTCGTGACGATCCTGCATCCCACCACCAGCATCGGCGCGGTGGAACCTCAGGGTGCTTATGCCGCACAACCCTTCTTCACCGGCTTTCTGGAGGGCTATAACACCATGGACGCCCTGGCAAGCCTTGCCTTCGGTATCGTGGTGGTGCAGGTGATCCAGGGTTTGGGTGTGGAAAAGGCGGAATCCGTGGCCATGACCACCGTCCGCTCCGGTATTCTTAGCTGCCTGCTGATGGGCGTGATCTATCTGCTGGTGACGCTGATGGGCGTCTGGAGCCGTGGAGCGCTGGAAGCCGCTCCCAACGGCGGCACGGCGCTGGCACAGATCGCCCAGCACTATCTGGGCAAGGCGGGCTTGCTGGTGCTGGCTGCCACCGTGACGCTGGCCTGCCTGAAAACGGCGGTGGGCCTTATCACCAGCTGCGCGGAGACCTTCGTGGGGATGTTCCCCAAGGGCCTGTCCTATCGGAATTGGGTGTTTGTCTTCACGGGCATCTCCTTCCTGCTGGCCAACGTGGGCCTGACCGCCATTATCACCTACGCTGTGCCGGTGCTGATGTTCCTGTATCCCCTGGCCATCACCCTGATCCTGCTGGCGCTGCTGGGCCACTTCTTTGACCATGACCGGGCGGTGTACGTCTGGGTCACCGGCCTGACCTTGGTGGCAGCCTTCTACGATCTGCTGCGGACGCTGCCGGATCATCTCCGTGCGGTGCTCCATGTGAATGGCTTGGTCGATACTGTGGGCAAGGCGCTGCCCTTTGCCACCATCGGCCTGGGCTGGATCTGCCCCGCGATCCTGGGGCTGGTTATTGGCCTGATTTTCCGGGCCGTCCGTCCGAAGAAGGCATAACATTATAAAATGTAAAAGGAACAGACCTTTGCGGGTCTGTTCCTTTTTTGCCATAAAATTTGATTCCCGGCACATACTACCTCCAGAAACGGAGGGATCGCATGGAAAAAATCTCGAATGATTACCGGGAAAACGTCCGGATGCTGGACGGCCTTTTAGGCGTGGGCCGCAGCTGCGACATGGTGAGCCGGGATTACCTGATCGGCGGACGGCGGGCCCGGCTATGGGTGGTGGACGGCTTTGGCAGCGACAGCATCCTTGAGCGAATGGGGGCCTTCTGGCTGACACTGAAGCCGGAAAACGTGATGAGTCTCACCGAAATGCAGGACTTTCTGGATCGGTATATTACCTTTTCAGAATCCAACGTCACCTTTGACATATCCGACGCCGTGACCTCCGTATTTTTGGGAAAATCCCTGCTGGCGGTGGAGGGACTGGCGGGGGTGGCGCTGATGGACGCCAAGGGCTACCCCAGCCGGAGCGTACACGAGCCGCCGGACGGCAAGGTGCTCCGGGGCAGCCACGACGGCTTTGTAGAGGCAGTGGTGCCCAATATGGCGCTGCTGCGCCGCCGCATCCGGGACCCGCACCTCACTATGGAGGGGCACAAGGTTGGTTCCCGCACCCATAATGACGCGGTCCTCTGCTATCTGGATGACAAGGTGGATCAGGACCTGCTGCGGAAGCTCCGGGGCAAGCTGCTGGGACTGGATGTCCGCTCCCTCTCCATGGCCCAGGAAAGTCTGGCAGAGGCCATTCGGCCTAAACAATGGTACAATCCGTTTCCGAAAGTGCGCTATACAGAGCGGCCCGACGCGGCAGCGGCCAGCATCATGGAGGGGAGTATCGTCCTGATGGTGGACAATTCCCCCTCTGTGATGATTTTGCCCACCGGTTTTTTCGATTTCACACAGGAATCCAATGACTATTACTTTCCGCCCTTGGTGGGCACCTATCTCCGGGTCCTGCGGGTAACGGTATTTCTCCTTTCTTTATTTATTACCCCGGCGTGGTATCTCATGGTCAGCGAACCGAACCGTTTGCCGGGGTGGCTGAATTTCCTGTCTTCCCCGGAACCGGTGTCCTTGAGCCTGCTGAGTCAGCTTCTGGTGGTGGAATTTCTCATCGACGTATTAAAGCTGGCGTCCCTGAACACACCAGACAGCCTTTCCAATTCCTTTTCCATGCTGGGAGCCTTGGTCCTGGGGGATTTTGCCGTGCAGGCCGGGTGGCTGGGGCCGGAGGTGCTGGTGTATATGGCCTTCGTGTCCGTGGCGGGGTTCGCCCAGCCCAGCTATGAACTGGGCTACGCCTTCAAACTGCTGCGGGTGGCGCTGCTGTTGGTGACGGCGGCCTTTGACGTCTGGGGGTTTTGCCTGGGCGTAGTGGGGATCTTCATCCTGCTGTGCACCACAAAGCCGCTGGTAGGGAAAGGGTATCTCTATCCGCTGGTTCCCTTCAACGGCAAGGCGCTGCTGCGGCTGCTGGTCCGGGAACCTATCAGCCGGGACAATACCTGAGAGCCTGTCAATAGAGCGGTGAGCTTTCCGCAGCGGGCAGAAAGAGCTTTTTCAATATGTTAAGCAGCCGTTTTCTTAATGAAGGCGGCTGTTTCTTGATTTGCGGGCGTGGTGCATAAGCCTGCGGATTTTGGAACGTGCGTGTCGAAATATGTTGATTGGGATTTTTGACAATTGCCGCAATCGATTACGCCAAAGATTCTATGAAAATACCAAGAAGTCCATGAGTTTTTTCCTATGTCAGCGAAGTTTTTTCTATCGCTTTTTCAGGGGGGAGCCGATAATAGCATCATAACGGCGAGGCGGCCTGGCCGCCTTGAACGGATGATCAATGATCTTGAGGAGGAACTAAGATGAAAAAGACACTTGCAATTCTCCTGTCTGCTGTCATGATGCTGGGCCTGCTGGCCGGCTGCGGCAACAGTGACGTATTCAATCTGGGCAATGGTGCCGGTTATTCCGTGCGGGAGATCATCGAAACGGCCCGTCGGATCACCGGCAAGGAGATCAAGGCCGTTGTGGAGCCCCGCCGGGGCGGCGACCCCTCTGTCCTGATCGCCTCCAACAAGAAGGCCGCCGAGGTTCTTGGCTGGAAGCCTGTTCTGGGTCTGGATCAGATCATTTCCGACGCGTGGGCGTGGCACAGCGGCCATCCCAACGGCTATGAGGGATAAGAGATGTATCGACTGAAGCCGTTTGGCGTGCTGAATGGCAGAGAGGTGCCCCTTATCGAGCTTTTCAATGACAAATGCGCCGTAGAGCTGCTGCCCTACGGTGCGGCTGTCCGGGCCATCCGCGTGCCGGACCGAACCGACAAACTGACGGACATCTGCCTTGGATATGACGAACTGGAGAGCTACCGGACGCTGGACGCCTGCTTTGGCGGAACCATCGGCCGCTGCGCCAACCGCATCGGCGGGGCACGGTTCACCATCGACGGCAGAGGGTACCGTGTTACGGCCAACGAGGGGGAGAACTGTCTTCACGGCGGAATCGAGGGCTTCCACAAGAAACTGTGGGAATTTACCTGCGAGGAAAACGCAGTCACCTTCTCCTACACCTCTCCTGACGGTGAGGAGGGTTTTCCCGGCGCTGTCCGGGTGGAGGTCACCTATCGCCTGATCGACAATCAGCTCACCATCACCTACAAGGCGGCGGCGGAGCAGAGCACGGTGGTGAATCTCACCAACCATACATACTTCAATCTGGGCGGCCACAGCAGCGGCACAGTGGAGGATCATGTGCTGACCCTGCGGGCCAGCCGGTATACGCCCATGGACAGCGGGAATATCCCCGTGGGGACGCTGGCGCCGGTGGAGGGAACGCCGCTGGATTTCCGGACACCTGCGGCATTTGGGAGCCGTCTCCACGATAAAGCCTTTAACGGCGGGCGGGGATATAACCACAACTATGCGCTGGACGGCGGAGAAGGCCCGGTGGCGGAGCTGCGGTGCCCCGCCACCGGCATCGGTCTGGAAATGACCACCTCGATGGAGGGAATGCAGCTCTACACGGCGGGTTGGCTGACGGAGCGCAAGGGAAAGGGCGGTGCGGTCTACGGTCAGGCCCACGGCGTCTGTCTGGAGACGCAGCATTTCCCCAACGCGGTGAACTGCCCGGCGTTCCCGTCGCCGATCCTGCGCAAGGGCGAGACACTGCAACAGTGGACGGCGTTCCGCTTCTTTGCACGATAAAATAACGATATAGCCAAAAAGGACAGTGCTTAAAAAGCACTGTCCTCAGCGTGTCGAAAAAGCCTTTTCTCCCCCGCGCGGGGCAGGAATACACCGTCGGCCCAGCCGGTTTCCGTGCGCTTTGCGCCCGGAAATCGGGGTCTTCCTCGAAACGGGCTCGCTTTCTCCGCCGCTGGCGGCGCATCGCCCGTTTCCCCTTCTTGGGTTTCCCGCGCACACCTTTCCTTACCGTTACGGAGGATTTACCACTTTATCGACAGTTTCAGGCCGAAAATATACACCGTCGGCCCAGTTGGGATCGGAGCCTGCTGCGGATTTTACTCCTGCGGGGTCAACTCGCCGGTCTCGGTGTTGATGACGTAGCCTCGGATGGTGACATCGGCGGGCATAAGGGGATGGTTGCGCAGCAGGTCCACGGTCTCCGCCACGGAGTTCTCCACGCAGTCGAAGCCCCGGAGCCACGCCTCAAAGTCAATGCCGCAGTAGCGCATCATGTCGATATGGTCCTGAGAAACGCCCCGCTGGATCAGGTGGCGGATCATCATGTCGGCATTGATGTGGGCTACGCCGCAGTCCGTGTGGCCGATGACCATGACCTCCTCCACGCCCAGCTCGATGATGCCCACCAGCAGACTGCGCACGGCACTGTCAAAGGGACCGGTGATCATGCCGCCGGCGTTTTTGATCAGCTTCACATCACCGTTGCGGATGCCCAGCGCTGCGGGGAGCAACTCCACCAGACGGGTATCCATGCAGGTGAGGATGGCGATTTTCTTGTCTGGAAACTTACTGGTATGGAACTTTTCGTAGCCCTTGGACCGGACAAATTCGCGGTTATATGCCAGCATTTCTTCGATCATGGCAGTTCTCCTTTTCACTTTTTTCTATCATACCGGATTTTGCCACCCCGCGCAACCGGAATCTTTCGGAAATTACAGCATGGCAAATGGCGTATTGACAACATAAAACTTTTTTGATAAAATTCCTTCGTCAGCACAAGCTGGCAAAGTTGGAACAAGCTGACATTTTCCGCATATGTTTTTATACGCTCAGGCAATACAGATATTACGAAGGTATCAGTGTCCTCCCAAGGAGGGTATTGGTGCCTTTTTTGTTTGATGCTGCGGAAAATGCCTGAAAACTCATTTTAGGAGGAAGTTATGAAAAAACTGAACAGATTTATCAGCCTTGCGCTGACGCTGGGGCTTGCACTCAGCGTGATGGCCACGTCCGTGTCCGCATCCAAGTTCGTGGATGCCCACGGGAATGAGGTGGAACTGGATGACACGCTGGAGGCTTACAGCAGCGTGGTGCTGTCCGGCGCAGACAACGCGGCCCGTAAGGCGGAGACCAATTTGGGCGATCTGTGGACCGACGCGCTGCGGTGGTTCGCCGTGTCCGGCAAGATCAATGCGTACTTTGACGAAGACGATGTGGCTGCCGGCAACACCAAGGTGGAGGTGGACGCCGATCACATTGTTGCCCTCTGGAACGGTGGCAATCTGCGCGCCGACATTGCTGTCGGCAAGTTCGGCGCGGCGGAGCTGGCAGCCGTTCTGCCCTATCCCAACAAGGTGGCTGTGATCTATATGAGCGGCGCTCAGCTGCTGGAAGCTCTGGAGGCGGCCTCTCAGGCGCTGCCCTACGGCGATGCATCCGCCGATGCCTGCGCTTCCTTTATGCAGGCTGCGGGCCTGACTTACAGCGTCAACGCGGATCAGGCCTATGATAAGGGAGAAGCCTACGGCAAGCACTGGTTCAAGGCAAATTCCGTCAGCCGTGTGACGATCACCGATGTAAACGGCAAGGCGTTCGACCCGAACGCTACCTATGCGGTCATTACCCACAACGCAAACTTTAACGGCATGGACTCCTCTTATATGTTCAAGGCGGCTGCGGAGGCTAACGAGAAGTCTGCCATCACCAAGGCCGTTGTGCGGGATGTGGTGTGGATGTACATCAGCGAAGAGCTGGGGAATGTGGTGGGCGACGCCTATGCCGCCCCTCAGGGCCGCATCACGGTAACGGCCACCGCGGCGCCGGCTGAGTCTGCGAAGCCCGGCCAGTCCGCGACCATGACAGAGAATGGAACCTACACCGTTGTGTCCGGCGACTCCCTCTGGAAGATCGCATCTAAGGTCTACGGCAGCGGCAAGCTGTGGAGCAAGATCTTCTCTGCCAATCCCCAGATCAAGGACGCGGCCATGATCTATGTGGGTCAGACGCTGACCGTTCCCGCAAAGTAAATCACGAGGCACAAGCCGCAGGAGACCTGCACATCCGTCACAAGACGGATGTGCGGGCATCCTTATTGCTTTAGAACAGAGCGGACCACTTGGGACTGCTGTGTTGTACGGCAATCAAAACCATACCATCGCTCGACAAGGGCAAACACGCCTGACAGCGCGTCTTTCCGGCGCTTTTTGCTCTTTTCACCTTGGTGGGCGCCAGCCCGCCTGCATCTAAAAAAAACAAAAATCACTCGAAAATCCATCCCTGTCAGGTGCAGACATTTCTGCCCGTCAAAACCGTGTCTGCCCTTGTCAAGCGATGGTAGAAAATGAGGACTTATCGTATGAACCGTGAATTGCAAACGATCATTGTTGAAGTGGAAAAGGCCGTGGTAGGCAAGCGTGAGGTCATAGAAAAGATCCTGATGGCGCTGCTGGCCGACGGACATGTTCTGCTGGACGATATCCCCGGCGTCGGCAAAACAACGCTGGCGGTGGCCCTGAGCCGCACACTGGGCCTGACCTATAACCGCATCCAGTTCACGCCGGATGTGCTGCCGTCCGACATTGTGGGCTTTTCCATTTACAACAAGGACAGCGGCTGCTTTGAGTACAAGAGCGGCGTGGTGAGCAATACCAACCTGCTGCTTGGGGACGAGATCAACCGGACGTCCAGCAAAACCCAGTCCGCCCTGCTGGAAGCGATGGAAGAACGTCAGGTCACGGTGGACGGCACAACTTATCCGCTGCAAAAGCCCTTTGCGGTGATCGCGACCCAGAACAATGTAGGAACCGCAGGCACCCAACTGCTGCCTTATGCCCAGATGGACCGGTTCCTTGTCCGGCTTTCCATCGGTTATCCCGATTATGAGGCCCAGATGTCCATCCTCCGGGACCGCCAGAGCACAGATCCCATTGGTTCCGTGGCGCAGGTGGTCACCCGTGACGATGTGCTGCGGATGCAGGCGGAGGTGCGGGCCGTCACAGCAAAGGACAGCATTCTGGACTATATTACCCGTCTGGCCATGGCGTCCCGGGAGCATCCCATGGTGGAGGTAGGCATCAGCCCCCGCGGCACCCTGTTCCTTGACCGCATGGCCAAGGCCCATGCCTATCTGGAGGGTCGGGATTATGTGACAGGCGGCGATGTGCAGGCGGTGTTCCATGATGTCTGCACCCATCGGGTGATCCTCAACCAGAAATCCCGGCTGTCCGGCGGAACGGTCACACAGGTGCTGGACGAGCTGCTGGAAACGGTGGAAGTTCCGGACCGCAGACAGGCATGATGCAAAAACGAAGGCTTGCTTACGGCGCATGGCTGCTGTTGGCCGTTTTGCTGTATTTCTTTGAGAACAATACCGGTACTCGGGCGATTTTGGCCGCTTCGGTTTTCCTGCCGGCTGCGTCGGTCCTCTGCGCGGTGCGTTCAGTCAGACGGGTAACGGTTCATCTATCTGTGCCGGACTGCTGCAAACAGGGAGATGCCGCGGAATGCTCCGTGCGGGCAGAGGGCCTTCTGCCCGGAGCGGTGCTGACGGCTGTGCTCCGGGGCCGCAGCCGCCTGACCGGAGAGGAAATGGCGGTGAAGCTCTCAGTTTCGCGGTTTGCGCCTGACGCGGCAGGTACGCTGCGTACCGCCCATTGCGGTACGGTCATACTTTCTCTCAGCGACGCGGCTGTGCAGGACTGGTTTGGCTTGTACCGCCGCCCCCTGACAGTTCGGAGCACCCGCTTCGTGACCGTCGAACCGCTGCTGTTTGACATGCAGATCTCCCTTGCGGAAAATGAAACGGTCACGGCGGACAGCGAGCGCTGGTCTTCCAACCATCCGGGGCACGATCCCAGTGAGACCTTCGGATTCCGTACATACGTCCCCGGCGATCCCATCCGGCAGATCCACTGGAAGCTCTCCCAAAAGACAGACTCCCTGATGGTGCGGGAACTGGGGCTTCCGGTAGCGGAGGAGGTCCTGCTGCTGTTGGATACCTCCACCACTGGGAAGGAAGATGCCGCGGATGCGCTGGACGCGGCCATGACAGCGCTGCTGTCCTTGTCCCGATCCTTGACAGAACAGGGGATCGCCCATTCTGTTGGCTGGAAAAACAGGGAATTAGAGGAGCTCTCTCTGTGCACGGTACGGGATCAGCAGGACTGTACAGCGGTGCGTGAGCAGATTTTGACTGCCGCTGCCGCACCGGATGCGGAAAGCATCTGCGACTGCTTCCGCAAATGGTCCGGGGATGTCTATGCGCATACCGTTGTCTGCGCGCCGTCCTTGCCCCGGGGCCTTTCCCTGCTGCAGGCTGGCAACCGTGTGACCGTGCTGCTGTCTGACGGTGGTGCACAGAGCTGCGACGGGGTGATGGTCGTACCCTTTTCGCGGAAGAACATGGCGCAGGAATTGGAATATCTTGAAATTTAAGGAATGTTCATGAAACATCAAACGGTTGGGTTACAATTTGATTTTCAAAAAAGTGAGCGGGCAAAACCGTGGAAAACAGCACTCCCCATTGTCGGTGTGCCGCTGCTTGCGGCAGTGCTGCTTCTGGCCCTCAAGCCTGCCAGAGAAAGCCTGAAGTGCTTGTGCAATCTGGTGTTTGCGGCCAGCGAGGCGGTCAATGCCTATGCCTACGATTATTTTAAGGTTTCGGACGCGGCCAGCCCGGTTCTGGCATTGGGCCTGCTGGTGACGGCAGCGGCCGGTGTTCTCCTGCTTGCATACCTGCGCGGCAGCAAGATCATTCCGCTTCTGGCGGCGTTGGCCCTGGCCGGCGGGGAGATCTGGTTCGGACTGACTCCTCCGGCGGCTGTCAATGTGCTGATTTTTGCGCTGCTGGCGATGTTGGCCCTGCCTATGGATACCCTGCGGGGCAGACTGGTATTTCTGCTGGCGGTCATGGCCGTTTTTCTGACGGTACAGCTCTTGGCTCCCGGTGTTCGCATGGGGGTGGAAGAAGCCTCTGAGCATGTGCGGGATCGGCTGGATGTTGCCGAACAGCTTGCTTCCGGCGCAGACTATACGCCGCAGCAGGAACCGCCCCAGACCGCCCGTGAGGAAAACCGGCTGGATACGGAAACCGCCGGAGAGACGTCCGGAGATACGCAGAATACGCAGGACTATCAGCATATTTATGAACAGGAACAGGAAATCAGCCGTCCCAAGCGCATCGACTATCTAAAAATCGCCGTGCTGACGATCCTGATTTTGGCCCTGCTGACGCTGCCCTTCCTACCGTTCATCCTGTTTGACGCCCGGCGGCGCAAGGCAATGGAACGGCGGGCGGCGCTTGATTCCCCTGACTGCGGGGAAGCAATCCGCGCTATGTTTCTGCATCTGGCTGCCTATCTGGATCGATGCGGAAAAGGCGTTGGGAATCGCCCCTTCTCCCAATGGGACGCTGCACTGGCCCAAACCGTTTCTCCGGAATACGCCGCGCAGTTCCGTCATGCCGCCGCGCTTTTTGAGGAGGCTGCATACAGTACCCATGCCATGGGGGAGGAACAGCGGGCCGAACTGCAAAGTCTTTTAACCGAAACGGAGCGGCTGCTGTATGACAATGCAGACCGGAGAACAAAATTTCGCTTGAAGTATGTGGAGTGTCTCCACGCCTGAGAGGAAGCAAGAATGAAAAACTCAAAGCTTTTATTGTTGACTGTGGTGCTGCTGCTGACCCTGACGGGTTGCCGTACCCGGACCACCGTGCCTGTGGATCCGATCCCCGATGAGAACGGCGAGACGGCGGAGGACCAACTGGGACAGACCGATCGTGCTGAGGAGGCGGAAAGCGATTCTGCGGCAGAAGAGGATGTCAGACCGGATGCGGATGCCCCGACCGCAACGGACCCGGATTCCGACCGAAAGACGTATGCGGAGGACGCAGACGCTGAGATCGTTCCCAGTGCGGACCAGGCCCTCACGCAGCAGGGGGACGGCGGAAAAACACCGGAGCATGATGCCAATGGGGGAACTACCGGCGCAAAGGATGCGACCACCGGTGAGCTGACCGCAACGGAAACTGTTCCTGCCGATCAGGCAGAAAACACCGGCGCGGATGAAAGCGGTCAAACGGCAGAAACCGCGTTGCTTTACTATCAAACGCTGCTGGAGGACCGTTTGAGCGGACTCTTTGAGTGCCAGCGCTTCTATATTTACTGGGAGACGGCGGAGGACTACCACACTGTCCATAAATCATCTGACGAGCATCAGATCATCTTGAATGCCGGGGCGTATGACGTGTCCGCAAAGCTGCAAAATGACGCACTGATTGTGGATGACGGCTGGATCCAGCGTAAAGATCCCGGTGTGATCGTCAAGGTCGTGGAGCGCTCCGTTCTTGGCAGCGGAGTGTCGTCCACCCGACAGGCGAAAACGGTTTGCGGTGCGTTGAAAGCACGGGAGGGCTGGTCCGGGCTGGATGCCGTCCGGAATGGCCGGGTCATTCTGCTTTCCGAGGAGCTGCTTTCCAGTCAGGCCAGACGGACCGGCGCGGCGGTTTTGCTTGCCAAGGCCATGTATCCGAGCCTGTTCAGTGATACAGACGCGGAAGAGGCGCTCCGTGCACTCACTCAGGAAGCATACGGCGCGCCTGCGTCCGGTACGTTTATTTATGTGGGATGAAAGGAATGGTTTTGATATGACGATCCTTGTGATTGACGGTCAGGGCGGAAAGCTTGGAAAACGGCTGGTGGAAAGCATCAAAAAATCCTTCCCGCAGGTGGAGGTCATGGCCGTCGGGACCAACAGCGCCGCGTCAGAGAGCATGATGCGTGCCGGTGCGGACTGGGTGGCGACCGGCGAAAACCCCGTCATCGTTGCCAGTCGGACTGCCCGGATTATCGTTGGCCCTATGGGGATAGCCCTTGCCGACGCGCTGATGGGAGAGATCTCTCCGTCAATGGCCAATGCCGTTGCTGCCAGCGCGGCCTACCGGGTGCTGATCCCCATGAATCTCTGCGACACCTATGTGGCAGGCGTCAGCCAGAAATCTTCTGCCATCATGGATGACGCGATGGAGCATATTCGCCAACTGCTGACGGAGATGGGAGATACTGCATGCCTATGACCCGGAACGATACACGTTCTTCTGTGCAGATCAGAAAGCTTACCTACTCGGCGCTGTATCTTGCCATTGCATTGGTCCTGCCGTTTCTGACGGGACAGATCCCTGAGATTGGATCCATGCTCTGCCCAATGCACATTCCGGCATTGCTGTGCGGCTTTGTTTGCGGCTGGCCGTGGGGACTGGCGGTGGGATTTGTTTCCCCGCTGCTGCGGTCCCTTCTCTTTGGGATGCCGACAGCTTATACGGCGGCGGCCATGGCGTTTGAACTGGCCGCCTATGGCGCGGTTTCCGGGATCTTATACCGCATTTTCCCCCGCAGAAATTGGTCTGTGTATGTCACTTTGATCGCCGCTATGATCGTGGGCCGCCTGGTGTGGGGCGGTGTACAGTTTATGATGGCGGGCTTACAGCATACCGTGTTTGACCGCTCTCTTTTTCTTGCAGGCGCAGTGACCAATGCGCTTCCCGGCATCCTTGTACAGATCATCCTGATCCCCATTCTTGTCATCACAATGGAGAAAGCCAAGCTGACGCTGAATGGGACGAGATAATGACAGAAGATCGAATCGGCAAAGAAATCAGCGGCAGTATGCACCGGCGATTCCCGTCGCGCAAAAGAGGACCCATCCAATACGGATGGGTCCTCTTTTCAAATAGCTGTCAGCGGAAGGTCGTCTGCGAAATGTTCACTTCCCGTCCGCAGCGGTTGTCAATGTCGGTATCGTTGTCCTCGAACACGCTGCCGGGGAAGGACAGGGGGCTTTCGGCGGGTACGCTCTTCAGCAGAACGGCGGTGCCGTTGTGGAAGAACTCGTTGTTCGCATACTGGGTGTGGGTGATGACGGTACCCTCGGCGTTGAAGCGGAATCCCACCTGATTGTCCTCGAAGCGGCAGTCCATGGCGTTGACCCAAGTGGTGCCGTAGGTCAGCACGCCGGTTTTCCAGCCGGAAACAGTACAGCTTGTCAGGTGCAGCTGGCGATCACGGCCAGCGCTGTCACCAGTGCGGCAATGTGCAGGAACTTCTTTTGCAGTGGCTTGGGGGCCTTTTGCCGTGTCCAAGGCTTGATACTGCGGGCGCAGTGGGGACAGAAGGATGCGCCATCCGGGAGGGGAACTCTGCAAAGCGGGCAGAGATTTTGCTTTTCCGAGGTGATTTTGGACTCTTTCATCTTTAAAATGCCTCCATCAGACGAAGAACGTTTTTATACCGCTTGGCGGGGCTGACGCGACTTTACGAAACGAAGGATCTGACCAAAGCGGAGCTGGCCCGCCGGTCCGGCATCAGCGAGGTCTATCTGCATCAGGTGTTTGCGGGGCGGCGGAATCCTTCCAGGGATCGGCTGCTGTGCATCTGCGTCGGTCTTGGCATCACGCTGGATGAGACCCAGCGGATGCTGACGCAGGGGGGCTACGCCCAACTGTATCCCCGCACCAGACGGGACGCCATTATCAGCTATGGCGTGGTCCATCAGCTGCCTCTGGGGGAGATCAATGACAAGCTGTTTGCGGAGCAGGAAAAAACCTTGTTTTGACCGGGCGCTGGGAAGGATTTGCCTGTGCGGAAAACGCACTGCAAATATAAAGACAACGAAAGGGAGACAGAAGATGAAAAAGTTGACAACAATTTTGCTTGCGGTGGCAATGACGCTGCCTCCGGTGGCTTGCGGAGGCGGGAACGCCGGAAATACCAATGGCGGAAATACCAACAGCGGAAGCACCGACAAGCATACCCATGTGGAGGAAGTTATGCCGGCAGTGGAGCCCACCTGCACGAAGACCGGGCTGACATGACAGAGGGCAAGCGCTGCTCCGAGTGCGGCGAGGTTCTGGTGGCACAGGAAACCGTTCCCGCTCTGGGCCGCACGACCGAAAGCGGTACCTGCGAAAGATGCGGACAGTCATTCGGCGATTGGCGCATTGACTATTATGTGGATGACTTCAATCAGCCAACAGATGAATGGTATATTACGGAAGACGAATATCTCGTAGGTACTTTTAGCAACAGCGCAACAACAAATTCAAAATTGTATGCGAATGTAATGGTGGATCTGGACGATAATGTTATGATATTTCTCTATGAATATGGCAGCAGACAGGTCAAAAACAGCTCTGAGCGCTATTGGGATGAATATAACATCACCATGAGAACGCCCGATGGTGCAGACCACAAGATAACAGGTACTATGTATTGTGGTGATGATAGAGTTAATATTGATGATGCTTATATCGATGAGGTGCTGACAGCATTAAAGGGAGAGGGAAACGTCATGTTCCGCATTGAAAATGCTGACAGAACGATTGAGAGCTACTTGATTGAGGTTGCCACCTCCAACTTTGCGGAGCTGTATAACGCGCAGACCGGACAGCAAATACCGCTTTGGCGGGGCTGTCATTCGAAAACTCTCAGAAAGCGGGAACACTCTTTTGGAAACGCTGCTAAAGGAACAGGTGGCTCCCTGTGGGATCGCACCCTTGCTCCGTGACGGACGGCGACAAAGCGGCGATCCGGGAAGCTCTGACCGCCTATGAGGCACTGAAGTAATTCGCTTTTTGACAACAAAGCAAGTAATGGGCGCAAACAGCCGCAAGCCATGTTCTGATGGCTTGCGGCTGTTTTTCATTCGTGCCATGCCTTGCGGCAGTTTCGACACGGATAAAGCGGAGGAGCGCATGCAGCAACCTCCGCTTGAAAAAAAGCTGTCCGGTTGCTATAATTGGGTCTGTACGAAGCATTTTCCAGCTATAAGCGGGACTTTTCGACACAGACTATCCATCAGGGAGGGCTGTACGATGAAAGAACCTTCGCTTTGGACATTGTTTTCGGATACCGGAGATCCGTTGGCCTATCTGCTTTACCGCGCCGGGTCTGCCGGACGCTGATTTTCTTTCGGAGGCGGGGCCTCCGTACATAGGTGGTGAATTGATGGCGTTGTCGCCGTACATTGTGACAAAGGGCGTAGTCCTCCGGGAGACGGAGACAAGGGACGCCGATAAGATCCTCACCCTCCTGACAGCGGAGCGGGGCAAGCTCTCTGTCATCGCCCGGGGCGTCTGCCACAAGGGGTGCAAATTCGCCGCCTGCGCCCAGCCGTTGGCCTACTCCGAGTGGACGCTTTACAAAAAGGGCGACTGGTACTACGCCAACGAGGGGGCCACTCTGGAACTGTTCAACGGCTTGCGGGCGGATCTGGACGCGATGGCGCTGGGGTTTTATCTGGCGGAGCTGACGGAGGCCGTCACCACAGAGGACGCGCCCCATCAGGGGCTTTTGAGCCATCTGCTCAACGGGCTGTACGCCGTTTCCATTCTGCGAAAGCCTTTGCCGCTGGTGAAAGCGGCGTTTGAGGTCAAGCTGCTGTGTCTGGCAGGCTACGAGCCTTTGGCGGACGCCTGCGCCTACTGCGGTTGCCCCGATCCCCAACAGCCGTATTTCGACGTTTTGCAGGGCGTTCTCCGCTGCGGGACCTGCGGAGAGGGGCGCCGGGGTCTTCCACTGTGTCGGGATTCACTGGCCGCCCTGCGGCACATCGTTTACGGCGACCCCAAGCGGCTTTATTCCTTCACACTGGGACCGGAGGCCCAAAAGCGGCTGTCCGCTGCCGCCGAAGCCTTTGTCTCCGCCCAGCTGGAGCGGGGATTCCGGACGCTGGACTTCTATAAGAGTGTCCGGTGCATGGATGAGCCATCCTGATTGATTACATTTTGTATGATACCGTGCCTTTTATACGGTAAGGAGCGATTATGAGCGAATTATTTGATAAATCCATCCGCACCTTGGAGCTGCCGCGGGTTCTCCAACTACTGTCTGAGCAGGCGGTCAGCCCGGAGGCCAAGGAGTTGGCACTGGCGGTCCGGCCGGAAACAGATTATGAGGACGTGCTGCGCCTGCTGGACCAGACCGACGGCGCACGG